>SCPN01000095.1_pt1:0-172500 | contig 513654 bp, 586 predicted proteins | sample 6106831 | NCBI WGS metagenome assembly SCPN01 (sample SAMN10720447, study PRJNA508395) | human gut metagenome | isolation source: Participant 1, 0 month | reverse complement strand
TCAAACGCGGGTCCATCTTATACCACCGGAGTTTTTCACACTATACCATGCGGTACTGTGCGCTTATGCGGTATTAGCAGCCGTTTCCAACTGTTATCCCCCTGTACAAGGCAGGTTACCCACGCGTTACTCACCCGTCCGCCACTCAGTCACAAAATAATCAGTCCCGAAGGAAATCAAATAAAGTGCTTCGTTCGACTTGCATGTGTTAAGCACGCCGCCAGCGTTCATCCTGAGCCAGGATCAAACTCTCATGTTTAAGTTTAATCTCAGTCAAGTTAAACTTGGCTAATTCGTTCATTCTGATTAATCAGAATTTACTGTTTTAAAGGTCTTCGATTAAATCGAAGCGTTCGTCAGATCTTTTTAGATCTGCTTGATTGATTCTCAAAATCTTTCAAGGTTTCTCACTGTTCAGTTATCAATGTTCTTTGCTTTTCGCTGTAAACAGCTCATTAATTTTATCATACTCAGTTTCGTTTGTCAAGAACTTTTTTGATTTATTTTCAAGATTTCAAATCTTGTATCTGAGCGACAGCTTGTTTATTTTATCAAGTTCTTTATCGTTTGTCAAGAACTTTTTTTATTTTTCTTTTTCTCATTTACTTTTAAGGAAAAAGAAAGCGCAGGGGGTGGGATTCGAACCCACGCGCCCTTGCGGACAAACGGTTTTCAAGACCGCCTCGTTATGACCACTTCGATACCCCTGCGTGTACCAGTTATCAAATAACTGTTCTGTTGTCTTGCATCTTGCTCAACGCAGGATTTATATTACCATCATTGTACATACATGTCAACAGTAATTTTCATTTTTTTTACATTTTTTTCAAAAAGACCTCTGCAACCCCCATATCTTCTGGTGTTGTCACTTTAATGTTTTTGTATGTACCATCTATTATCCGTACTTTTACATCAGTTGCATATTCTATTATCATTGCATCATCAGTTATTATTGGCACATTTTTTCCCGATTCTATATCCTCATATATTTTATTATATGCAGCGCTTAAAAGTCCATAATCGAAAGACTGCGGCGTCTGTACCTGCCACAGTGTACTCCTATCAGGTGTACTAACTGCATAATCATCCTCATCCACAACCTTTATCGTGTCCTTTACAGGCACTGCCACAACACATGCTCTGTCCTTTTTTACAGATGTCATAGATCGGGTTATTATATCTTTGTCAAGCATAGGTCTTGCACCATCATGTATAAGTATATAATCCGCCCCTTTTGCAGCTTTTAAACCTTCATATACGGATTTATACCTTTCATCCCCTCCGGGAACTATATGTTTTACCTTTGTCAGTGAATATTTGTCTACTATCTGTTTTCTGCAATACTCTATATCTTTCGCACCAGTTACAAGTATGATTTCATCCACATCACTAGTTTGAAACGCAAAAAGGCTGTAATATAAGACCGGTTTTCCAAGCAGATCCATATACTGTTTTGGCACACTGCTTTTCATACGGCTTCCACTTCCGGCCGATAAAACTATCGCTGTGTATTTTTCGCTCATCACTGTCTCCTGATTTAATGTAAATTATTCGCCAAGCTTCAGATTAGGTACCGCATTCAGATCGAGTCCTGCTCTTTTTCCTGCGATAAAGTCATAATATGCTGCAGCTCCTATCATAGCCGCATTATCCGTACAAAGTATAGGCGACGGATGATAGAATCTTACTCCTTTTCTATTACACATTTCTTCCATAGCACGCCGTATGACACCATTTGATGCCACTCCGCCCGCTATTGCAAACTTATCCATTTTAAACTGTTCTATTGCGTGCTCAGCATGTCCAACAAGTACATCTGTGACTGCCTGTTGGAATGATGCTGCAACATCTGCTGTATTTACTTCTATTCCTTTCATTTTACATCCATTCAGATAGTTTAATACAGCTGACTTGAGTCCGCTGAAGCTAAAATCATATTCCCCATTTCCCACTTTTGCTCTCGGAAATTCTATGCTATATGGATCTCCCTCATGGGATACTTTTTCAATTTTAGGGCCGCCCGGATACCCAAGTCCTATTGCACGTGCCACTTTGTCAAAAGCTTCTCCTGCTGCATCGTCCATTGTTCTTCCAAGTATCTCATATCTGCCATAATCAGCCACTTTAACAAGGTGCGTATGTCCTCCCGATACCACAAGACATAAAAATGTTGGTTCGAGTTCTTTATTTTCTATGTAATTTGCACTTATATGCCCTTCAATATGATGCACCCCGACAAGTGGTATGTCTGCTGCATAACTGATCGCTTTTGCTTCTGCTACTCCGACAAGTAATGCTCCTACAAGTCCCGGACCATATGTTACGCCTATTGCATCTATGTCGGAAAGTGTCATTGATGCGTCACTAAGTGCCTGTTCTATTACCTGATTTATCTTTTCAATATGTTTTCTTGATGCTATTTCCGGTACAACTCCGCCATACAATGTGTGAAGCGCAATCTGTGATGAAATAACATTGCTCCTCATATCACGCCCATTAACAACAACTGATGCTGCTGTTTCATCACATGAGCTTTCAATACCAAGTATCTTTATTTCTTTATTGTCATTACTCATCGCTCTCTGATGATTCTCCTTCTATTTTATAAAAAGTAAGTATTTTCCAGTCTCCGTCACCATCTTTACGCAATACATATTCCTGATATGTCTTTGTATATGAACTGCCGTTTTTGATAAAATATGAGGCTGTGACATATGCTATATCATCGCCATTATCTGTCATGTATTTTACATCATTGCTATCGCAGACATCAGTCTGTGAAATAGATTTATTATCCTCCTCATACTGTGCAGCATCACTTTTCACAGACTCAATGTATGATTCTTTTTCATTCTTTTTTAATAGATCATCATCAAACATTGAAAGTGCCTGATCAGCAAGCTGCTCAAGCTCATCATCAGAATATTGTCTGCCGTAATAACATTTAACGATCCTGTTGTAAAATTTGATAACCTCTCTCGGCGTTGCCGGATAGTCTTTCTCCATATTACGTGTAGTTATTTTTTGTATTTCCGTCAATTCAGCTTCTTTTGCACTTTCTTTTTTTGAGTTGTTATTTACAATATAAAAAGCTGTGCAGATTGCAGCCACGATCACCATGGCTAATATTACTATACGTGTTTTTTTCATACTTTAATCCTCCGTAAATGTAAGCTCCGCCTTTTTTCCATCACTGCCAAGATATGCATTTTCAAATATTTTTCTTACCTGCGGCATATAATCCTGTGCTTTTACCAGAGATGGTGAAAAATGTGTGAGCCAAAGTTCCTGAACCTGTGCCCTTTTTGCCATATCTGCTGCCTCGTAAAATGTCATATGCTTATATTGCTTAGCTTTAGCAAGTTTTTCTTTTTCTGCGTACATTCCCTCGCAGATAAACAGATCCGAAGCTTTTGCAGCTTCGACTATATGGTCAAGCGGACGGCTGTCTGTACAATATGTGACTTTTATTCCTTTACGCTGTGGTCCTATAACCATGTCAGGAGTATATATCTTTCCTTCACATTCCACTGTATTTCCCTTTTGGAGCGGATTCCAGAATTTTACAGGTATTTCTTTTGCTCTCGCCGCCTCAGCGTCAAATCTTCCTCCACGTTTTATTTCGACAGAATAACCATAACATATAACATTATGCTTTACTTTAAACGCATGTATACAAAATCCATTTATTTCAAAATATTCATCCTGTTCATTTAATTCGATACATTTTATTTCAAACGGAAGTTCAGGTGCGATTGTCCGAAGTGCCGAAACCACTTTTGTAAGACCCTTCGGTCCAATTATAGTAAAAGGCATTGTTCTGTCAGCATTTCCCATTGTAAGTAAAAGTCCCGGCAGACCGCTTATGTGATCCGCATGAAAATGTGTAATGCATAATATATCTATCGGTTTAAAATTCTCGCCAGCTTCTTTCATTGCGATCTGGGTTCCTTCACCGCAATCTATAAGTAAATGGCTTCCGTTGTATTTAAGCACCAGTGCTGTAAGCCATCTGTGCGGCAGCGGCATCATCCCCGCCGTGCCCAGTAAACATACATCTAACATCTATAATCCTCCGCTGTGTACGACAATATCACCGCATTTTCCACAGGTTTCTCGTAAAAATTTTTCCTGATTCCAAGCTTTGCAAACCCCATTTTTTCGTAAAGTCCTATTGCTGCATCATTGGACTCTCTTGCTTCAAGTACAATACGCTCGACACCTGATGAAGCTGCACTTTTTTGCAGTTCACTGATAAGAAGCTGGCCTATCCCGCTTCTCCTGAATTCTTTTTTTACAGCTATATTTGTAAGTTCCCCCTCTTCAAACGAAACATATGTACATTCGTATCCTAATATTTCCCCATCTTCATCTGCTACGAGGATTATATTATGTTCCATTTTGAGGGCTTCCATAAAGCCATTTTGTGACCATGGCATTGAAAAGCTCTGGCTCTCTATTGCCGCGACCGCCTCTATATCTTCTGGTTCCATGGGTCTTATTAACATATTTGAAAATTACGCTCCTTTTCCTGTCTCTCCCTTTCAGCCTGTGAAAGTCTTAGGTATTCCGGTTTGTGCTCATACGCCGGTACAGCCTTTCCTTCCCCGAAAAGTATCTGCCCAAGGCATGCCACTGCTGAAGCCCTCTGTTTATTGCACATTGCCGGGGCAAAATCATACGGCACGGTAATGTTTTCCCTTATATATTCTTTAAATACCGGTACTCCATCACCAAGAAATATTACTTTTTGACCTTCTTTATTTATTTTGTCTATTATCTCATCTATCTGTACTACACATTGTTTAATAAGTGTATCCATTTTGCCATCACTAAATCCGTAAAGTCCTGTATATGCCTGATTTCTCCTTGCATCCATAAGCGGACATACTAGATCACGGCAGCCCCACATATTATATGCAAGCGCATCTACCGTTGGAACTGATACTATTTCTTTATTCAATGCCAGCGCCAGTCCTTTCGCCGTTGCTGAACCGATCCTAAGACCTGTAAACGATCCCGGTCCTGCTGACACGGCTATCACATCGATCGTAGACAAATCAAGTTCAACCATCTTTGCAACTTCATCCAGCATAGGCAGAAGTGTCTGCGAATGTGTCTTTTTATAATTAACGGTATACTCTCCTATCAGATCATCATCCGATACTATAGCTACACTGGCAACAAGGCCAGAACTATCTAATGCTAAAATCTTCATTATGAAACCTCTTTTATCGTTATTCTTCGATAGTCAAATCCTTTTTCAAGATCCTTCTCTATCGTTATTTCTTTTCTCTTTGACGGAAGTATTTCTTCTATGAGATTCGCCCATTCTATCATCGTAAGGCCATCACCATAGAAATAGTCTTCATAGCCAATCTCATCCATCTCTTCTATATCGCCGATTCTGTATACATCAAAATGATAAAACGGCATCCTTCCCTCGTCATATACTTGTACAATCGTAAATGTAGGGCTGCATATAGCCTCTTTTATCCCAAGTCCATCGGCAATCCCCTGTGTGAGGACTGTCTTTCCCACTCCGAGATCCCCAAGCAGTGTATAAACATCTCCCGGTTTTGCATTCTCACCTAATTTTTTCCCAAGGGCATGTGTATCTTCTGCCGAGAAGCTTTCTATTTGTTTAGTATTTTCCATATCTGTTCCTTATCCATATCTATTATTATTTTATTTTGAGACGATATTTTTCTACAACTTCTGTTGCAATTTCTTTTACCTTTGAAAATTCCTCTCCAAGTTGTTCTTCCGGAAGGATATACGCATTACGTCTGTTGCTGAAAATAAGTATTCTTTTTTTGTTTCCTGTAACCTTATACACCTGATTCCATGGGAGTTCAGCAGTCTCTTCTCCCTGACTTACCTTTATCACCTTTTCATCAATTTCAAAATGAAGGGGCTCACTAAAAACTTTGTTTGTCTTGATGACTGTTTTTACCCTTCCCTTTAATGATAATGGTACATATACCATAACGATTATACCAACTATGATATAGAGCACACTATAAAATATCTGCCCTCTCATAAATCCCATTACTGCTGCTGCACAAAGCAGAATAAAGAACAGAATAGACAATATTCCCTGACTCCCCTTGTATGCCTGTTCCATATTGAATTGAAATAAATCTTTTTCTGTTATTTTCACATCGAATTTTGTCTTCATATTTCCCCCAGTGATTCGTATTTGTAATTTATTATACCATTACAGTTCATAAAAGAAAAGGGGCGCAATCATGCGTCCCTTCTCTTTAACTGATCGTTTAGATTTTTACTGGTTTCTTCCCTTTAATATTGGTGAAAGCGGTTTGTATATAAGCATTGCTATTACAGTAGATATAACTCCCTTTGCTATTGTAAACGGAAGATTAAATATCAACAGGCACTGCCATAATTCATTTACTGATGGAAGAATTGCCTTATAAAATCCTACTATAGTAGGATAATCCATTGAATATGCTACTCTGTAAAATGGATATACTATAAATAAATTTGATGGAAAACTGATTATTCCCATTAACAATGATCCGGCAAGTGCCCCTGTCACTGCCATTTTCTTTGTCTTTTTGTGTTTGTATATAAGTCCTGCTGTTCCGGCAAATACTGCGCCTAAGATAAAGTTTGACAGTTCACCGACTGTTGCGCTCTGGCTTACTGCACAATGGAGCAGATTTTTTATAAATTCTACAAGCACTCCCGCAAGCGGTCCATATGCAAATGCTCCCAGTAATGCCGGCAGATCTGAAAAATCAAATTTCACAAAACCTGGCATTATCGGAATTGGAAATTCAAGGTACTGAAGTACAAATGCAAGTGCGCTGAGCATTGCCACGCCTGCCATGTAGCGTGTTCCGATCTTTGATTTGTTTGATGTAATTGTTTTTGTTGTTTTGTCCATTTTTATATCTCCTTTTTAAGGAATTCTTTCCACGCATAAAAACCCCGGATATTTCCGGGGTTTTTATCGCATCATTGCTGTGATATTAAAGTCACGGCGTTCTTCTCACATCCAGACTATACTGTCGGTTCCGGATTTTCACCGGATCGGCTGCCAGCGGCAGTTCACGGACTTCTCATAAATGAGTCACCGTCGGTCGGGAATCTACTATAACATTTATATGTATCGTATCACCCTGCCCCGAAGAATTCCTATGTTTTTGTTACCACTATAATATGCACCTTGTGTGATGTTGTCAAGTATTTTTTCTTATATTTATAGGCTTTTGAAAAGATATCCTGTGTTGTTTACGATATTTTTTCAAATGGCATAAATTGGCATTTTTACGTGCATTTTGTCACCAAATTGTCACCAAGATGATTGTACACATTATATGTAACCCTAAAGTCCTTCTGCCCTACAAGAGCTTGAATTAGACTTCCCCTATATATCACTTTTTATACTATTTTTTAGATTATTATTTTATAAACATCCTTATAAACAATAATGAGGAAGGAGCTGACAAATCATGAAGAATCTAACCAATGATACTACATTCTATACAGAATCTCTTGAAGATAATATGACTTTGCTTAACGTGGAAGAAGCCGCTTCTCTGCTAATGGTAGGCAAAAACCGTATATATGAGCTTTTAAATCAAGGCAAACTAAAAGGAATGCGTATAGGTAAATCCACCTGGCGCATTCCTAAATTATCTATATATCAATTTATAAGAGAACAATCTTCATTGTAAAAAAATTGCCGTATCAATCTGATACGGCAGTACTCATTATCTCACTCTTTATTTTACTAACATTCCCTCTTCATCAGCAATCTTTCTAATGACTTCCATTGGCAACCCAGAGTATACGGAAATTTGCTTTTCCGACAACACTCCATCTTTTAGCATTCTAATAGCTGAATTCTTCTTTTCTTCCGTAACATAATCTGTTATCATATCTTCCATCGCTTTGCACATAGCTTTTATTCCCTCCTTGTCATTTTTATAATAATCTGTAATCTTAGCAAGCTGCTTAAAATTCATTTCATCAGGATCTCTAACTGTAAAATCGTGCATTAGTTTTCCTAAGTCTGAATCATCTTTATAATCGGCATTTACATAAATTATATGTGTACCATCGTTAAAGTACTCATTCAGCTCTCTGATATACCTATCAATGTGATAAATAGGCTTATTTCCACCAATAACATCATTTTCAGTTATAAATATAATAAATGTGTCGGATATATTGTCCGGAGAGATTCCCTTAGGAAGAATATTGCCATCTATCAAACTACTATTATATCTGGCTCTTCTAGCTCCTGCTCCACTATCTGCTCTCTGAATCTCTATATTATACTTTTTATTCTCACTGTCTACAGCATATATATCAAGCCTGACAGAACGACCTCTTATGTTCTTCAAATCATACTGTGTCCGCACAACTTCAACCTTTATATCCGGCTTTTCTAAAACAATCCGTAATACAAGTTCCACGGCTTCTGTATTTTCTTTAAAGCATGTTGTCATGAAATCGTCATCAAGCAATCTAAAATTCTTGATTTGCTTTAACATATTCTCATGACGTTGCTCATTAGTTAAATTATTTCCCAATTATTTTCACCACCCTAACTACCTTTATAGTATGATAATAACATATATTTTCTTGCATTTCAATTTTGATTAAAAAAGACTGCTGTATCAAAGATACAACAGCCTTCTATGCGATTTGTCACCAAATCGTCACCATTCAATTTTTTATCGTTCTAATTACCCTAAAATACGGACTTACAGGACATCATGTATCCACCTGCCCCAAGAATTCCTATGTTTTTGTTTCCACTATAATATGCACCCTTGGCTGTCTTGTCAAGGTATTTTTCCACTAATTATCTAAAATAATGTTATCAAAAAAATTATTTTTCTTGCCTTTTATGTAATGAGGCTTTTTGTTTCCATTATTTTTATTGTTCTTATTGCTCTTATTTTTATCTGAGTGTGCTTTATTGGCTGACTGTTTTTTTATTTCTGCCAATTCCTTATCTTTCTTTTTATCTTTTGGATCGTTTCCGTTTCCTATCTTCATAGTAAGCTGGATTCTTTGTTTTTTGAGATCCACACTCATAACCTGAACATCCACAATATCACCAACGCTTACCGCCTCCAACGGATGCTTTATATATCTGTCACAAATCTCTGATATATGTACAAGTCCGTCCTGATGAACTCCTATATCGACAAAGCACCCAAAATCTATGACATTTCTTACGGTTCCCTTTAATACCATACCAGGTGTAAGGTCTTTCATCTCGAGAACATCACTTCTGAGAATTGGCTTCGGCATATCCTCACGCGGATCCCTGGCAGGTTTTTCGAGTTCTTTTACGATGTCACGGAGTGTAAGTTCGCCGACGCCAGCCTCTGCGGCAAGCGATTTGTAATCAGAAATCTTATTTGATATCCCCACCACGTTTCTTGATCTTACATCATCCATTGTATAACCAAGCTTCTCGAGAACTTTCTTTGTTGCATCGTATGATTCCGGATGTACTCCTGTTGAATCAAGCGGGTTTTTTGCATCATTTATCCTCATGAATCCAGCACACTGTTCATATGCTTTTGGTCCAAGCTTTGATACTTTTAAAAGCTGCGATCTTGATGTGAATTCTCCGTTTTCTTCCCTATATGTAACTATATTTTTAGCTATAGTCTTTGATATACCGGAAATATATTCAAGAAGTGAAACCGATGCTGTATTTAAGTCTACACCGACCTTGTTTACACAATCCTCCACAACACCACCCAATGCTTCACTTAGCTTCTTCTGGTTCATATCGTGCTGATACTGACCTACTCCGATCGATTTCGGATCTATTTTTACGAGTTCAGCAAGAGGATCCTGAAGTCTTCTCGCCATAGATGTGGCACTTCTTTGACCTACGTCAAAATTAGGAAATTCCTCTGTTGCAAGTTTACTTGCAGAATATACTGAAGCACCGGCTTCATTTACTATTATGTACTGTACTTTTACAGGTATTTCTTTTAAAAGTTCCACTATAACCTGTTCTGACTCTCTTGAAGCGGTTCCGTTTCCGAGAGATATAAGCGTTACGTTGTATTTTGATATAAGCTTTTTCATTACAGCTTTTGCTTCTTCAACTTTGTTCTGTGGCGCAGTCGGATAAATAACTGTAGTATCGAGCACTTTTCCTGTCGGATCTACAACTGCGATCTTACAGCCTGTACGAAATGCCGGATCCCAGCCAAGTACGACCTGTCCTGTGATAGGAGGCTGCATAAGAAGCTGTTCTAAGTTCTTTCCGAATACCTTTATGGCCCCATCTTCTGCTTTTTCAGTGAGATCATTTCTGATTTCACGCTCAATAGCAGGTGCAATGAGTCTGTCATACGCATCTTCTATGGCTCCTGCAAGGACATCATTCGTATTCGGATTATCATTTGTGATAACCTTCTTTTTCAGATACGCAATAATGTCATCCACCGGTGCTTCGATTTTTACCGTTAATATTTTTTCTTTTTCGCCTCTGTTTATGGCAAGGGTTCTGTGTCCCGCAACCTTCGACAATGCCTCGTCAAATTCATAATACATCTCATATACAGATTCTGCTTCTGGATCTTTTGCTGTGGATGTAAGACGGCCTTTTTCCATAGTAAGATCACGGATCCTTGTCCTGTAATCAGCCGTGTCCGATATTGCCTCCGCAATTATATCTGCTGCTCCGGCGAGCGCATCCTCCGCAGTTTTTACCTCTTTATCATCATTTATGTACCCGGCTGCCTCTTCTAGCGCAGAGACAGAAAGCTTCTGCTCCATCAGCGTATTTGCGAGTGGCTCAAGCCCTTTTTCCTTTGCGATCGTCGCACGCGTTCTTCTCTTTGGCCTATATGGTCTGTAAAGGTCATCCACCGCAACCTGTGTCTGGGCTGCAAGGATCTGGGCTTTTAATTCTTCGGTTAGTTTACCCTGTTCCTCTATGCTTGAAAGCACAGTCTGCTTTTTTTCTTCAAGATTTCTTAAATATGTAAGTCTGTCAAAAAGATTACGCAGAATCTCATCATTTAAAGCACCTGTTGCTTCTTTTCTGTATCGTGCGATAAAAGGAATCGTGTTTCCCTCATCTATAAGTTTTACTGCGGCATCAACCTGGCTTTTTTTAATTTCCAGTTCCTGTGCAATTGTTGCAATAATATCCATTTTTCTACCTCTTTAATATCTGTGCTGCTGTTACTGTTCATACCTAACAGTGTGACCTGCAACTTATTATTCCATTATTATAAATGAAGTGCTACAATAAAATCAATGCTATTTATAAATCAAGTTTTTAGAAAGGATTGCCTGGATTTAAAGGCCTGTAACTATTATGGATTATAACAATGATAATTATAGTGGGTACGATTATAACAGATATAATTATAATAACCCTCGAAATTTCAACAATAAGCGTTCCCAGGAGATGGAAACCGCCTCCCTTGTTCTCGGAATAATTGCTATCGCTTCATGTACGTGCTTAAATGTATCTATTATCTGCGGTTCTCTTTCAATGCTGTTTGCACTTCTGTCAAAAGGAGGAGCATCATCTATGAGCGACCATGTTTTGTTTTGTACTCGGACTTGTAAGTGTCCTGATCTCTATATGTTTCTACACAGTTTTAATAGTCTATATGCTTCATGAATATGGAAGCCTGTCAGGAATCTTAAATGCCTATTCAGACATGACCGGCATTGATTACAATGACTTAATCGAGCAGATCAATTCCGCCTATTAAAATAAATGCATTTTTAACTAACCAGTTTATCAGTACGATTGCAAGTGCGATCCACAGATAAACTGGTCTGAAATGCATTCCTATCTTTATCCTGTCCTTAGAAATTCTCTGTATTGTCTGTGATATCATAAACCATCCACCGACAACAGATCCGTACAGAACAAACGGATGAAACCTGAATGATCTGATTATCTGTCCCCTGAAAAGTGCAATCGTCGCCCTTGTTCCTCCACATCCCGGACAATAAAGTCCTGTGACCTTATTAAAAGCACATGGCGGCATTTTGTGTAATATTCCAATTCCATTTATCTTTACGATCATGACAAGTACTGTGATAAGTGCGATAACTATCCAGCCTGTTATATAAAAATATTTATCCAGTTTTTTATCCGTCTGCATTTTTTCTCCTTACAGTATATTTCTTATTGTAAACCTTACATCATGTGTTCACACACATGATAAGCCTGCGGCTGATACCTATAGATTGGCGTTATCATATACTATACTTTAATTTGTAAAAGTTCTCAACTAATGATACAATACTTTCATATATTATTTTTAGGAGATATAAATTCATGAATAAATTAAGATCAAAAGAATTAAAACGAATTGCACGACAAAATCTCACCGGAAATTACCAAAACATGATGGGCGGTTTCCTTCTTATCGTACTGATAAGTTTTGTGATAGATCTGCCTTTTTCAATGCTTCTTGACACAGTATACGCAACTACAGCGCAAAAAATCATGTACTATGTCGCTGAAATACTTATCTCCCTGATCATGAGCGTTTTGCAGATAGGACTTATCCATATGCATATCATGCTTATAAACCGGAAACCTGTACGTGCAACGGATGTCTTTTTCTGCATAAAGAACCATTCGGACAGATTTTTCGGTGGCGCAATACTCTACTTTGTTTTTTCCACAATAGCGCAGGCTCCTATGATCATCGCCAGAATTTTTATCGGTTTTTCCTATGAAAAAATAATGACAGACATTGCTCTTATAGCAACATCTGCCATTCTTATGATCATACTTTCGTTGACACTTCCGCTTTACTATTATGTTCTTATCACGGATGAACAGCTTAGCGTATTCAAATGCCTTACAAAAGCGGTTTCTCTTATGAAAGGAAACATTTTACGTCTTATTTATATCGAATTAAGCTTTATCGGAATGTTTGTACTTGGAATACTTTCCCTTGGGATTATCACAGCAGACGATCACATGTATGTACATGGAAATAACGGGTAAACTTCCTGATCCCCATACTGATCCAGTGTTTGACCAATATGTTTAAATAAGTTCATCCATGATTTTTTCTGCAACTTCTGATTTATCCATTTTTCAAGCAACGTAACAACATTTGTATCTGTGCCAAATCCTGCTCCGGCAACCTTTAGATTATTGGCCACTATCATGTCCGCATTTTTCTTTGCCAGCTTAGCCTTTGAGTTATCAAGCATATTTTCCGTTTCCATTGAAAATCCACATATCTTCTGGCCTTCCTTTTTGTGTGCTCCAAGATATGCCAGAATATCCTCTGTCCTCTCAAGCTCTATTATGCTGTCCGTTCCCTGATCCTTTTTCTTTATTTTTTCATCAGCCGGATGCGATGGTCTGAAATCCGCTACCGCAGCCGTCATGATTATTATATCCTGTTCATCTGCTTTTGATTTTACTGCTTCTGACATCTCAGCAGCAGAACTTACTTTTATGACATCTACAAACATAGGCGGTTCAACTGATACAGATGCGTTAACAAGTGTTACCTTAGCTCCACGCAGCATACAGTTTTCTGCTAACGCCTTTCCCATCTTTCCTGTAGAATGGTTTGTGATAAAACGTACAGGATCAATCTTTTCCATTGTCGCTCCCGCTGTAACAAGTACGTGTTTTCCCTGCATATCTTTTTTGCATGCAATAGTTCTCATTATATATGCAAAAAGTGTCTCCGGCTCTGGCATTTTTCCTGCTCCCGTATCACCACAGGCAAGATATCCACTCGCCGGATCTATTATTTCAAAGCCATAATTTTCAAGTTTTTTCAAATTGTCCTGCACGATCTGATTCTCGTACATGTTCGTATTCATCGCCGGAGATACAAGCTTAGGACATTTTGCCGCAAGTATCGTTGTGGTAAGCATATCATCAGCTATTCCATTTGCCATTTTCCCGATTACATTTGCTGATGCCGGTGCCACCATAAATATATCAGCCCGCTTTGCCAGCGCCACATGCTCTACGTTAAACTGGAAATTTCTGTCAAATGTATCAACCAGACATTTATTTCCTGTAAGCGTTTCAAATGTTATAGGATTGATAAAATTTGCTGCATTATGCGTCATTATGACATTGACATCGGCATGCTGTTTAACAAGCATACTTGCAAGATTTGCAATCTTATACGCTGCTATGCTTCCTGTTACTCCAAGAACTACTGTTTTTCCTTTTAACATAATTTAATCTCCACCTTTGTGTTTGCTCATTTTTCCTGCATCCGGACTACAGATCACAAACCGCCTTATATCCGTCTATTGATCTTGCACTTCTTGCAGCGCTTGCTATAGCCTTTGCCATTACATACGCACTTAACGGACCTACGAGATTTATATCTGCTGCCACATCCCCCACTGATACTGCATAGATTGAATCACCGTCTGCCATAGTATGTACAGGTCTTATGGCTCTTCCATATCCATTATGTGCCATTGAAGCTACTTTATTAAGCGCAGTTTTTTCAAGCCCGGCATTTGTAATTATTGTACCAATTGTGGTATTTCCTGTAAACATATTCTGGATACTGGCTGCCGCTTTAAAATATGCAGTTTCATCATCAAACAGTTTTCCATCTGTATCCAATGCCCCTGCTATCTTCCTGTCGGTATCTATATCATAGATATCGCCAAGTGCATTTACAGCAACCACTGCTCCGACCTTTAATTCTCCGATCTGCACAGCATACGAGCCTATGCCGCTTTTCATACTGCATTCCCTGCCCATGTATTTGCCAACTGTTGCTCCCATTCCGGCGCCGTAATTGCCCTGCTTAAAATTGTCATATGTTGCATTCTCACATGCCTCATAACCCATTTTACCATCAGGTCTGGCATCTTTGTCCCCGATCACAAGATCAAAAATGCATGACTGTACCACAAGCGGAACCTTTGTAACTCCGACATCAAAGCCTATATTTCTTTCCTCAAGATACTTCATGACTCCGCCTGCCGCATCCAGCCCAAATGCTGATCCGCCAGAAAGTACAAGACCATGTATGCCCTTTGCATCTGCAACCGGATTAAGAAGAGGTGTCTCACGTGAAGCCGGTCCTCCGCCTCTTATATCAACACCTGCCGGAGCCTGTTTGTCAAAAAGTAATACTGTGCATCCGGTTATTCCTTTCTCATCCTGAGCATGTCCTGCTTTAAAGCCTCCTATATCCATTATATCTATTTCATTCATAATGTTCTCCTTTATCCCTGATCATTTCATCGTTATCCGTACTTTATTTTAAAGGCGGACTTCAAGGAAGCCCGCCCTGCATACAATTTTACAATAACATTTTTGGTATAAACTTTATATTTAATTATTTAACTGCGATAGGCTTGATCGTATTGAGTACAAGACCTACCAGATATACGATTATAGCTGCAACAATTGCCTCAATTACACCATTGAAGCTGATAACGCCTCCAATAATACCAAGCACTGCATCCCCTGCTGTACCGATTGCTTTTGCGTATGCATCCTTGTAAAGTACAAAAATCGAACCCATTACAAGGATTGTATTGGTCATGGCTCCTGCCACACCTGCATATACGAATGGGATAACCTGTGCATTTTTCCTTACAAATACAGCTTCAACAACTGCAAATACAACGATACCTACTGCAATCCCGATGCCCATACATGCTGCAGACGTCAATGAGCCTGCCATCTTATTTAAGAAAGCATATACTCCAAAAGCAAGGAATACTGACATTACTACATTGAGTATTGTTCCCCAAAGATTCTTTTTCTCTGATAAAAGAACCTTTTTGATTCCTATGTATACAAAGTATGGTACAACACCTACCAGGATTCTCGGAACAAATGCTATAAAAATACTTTTGAATATACCTGATGTACCAGCAAACGATGCGGCAAGCACCGGTGAGAATACAAAAGATGATAAAGATGTTCCTGCTATTGTAGATTTTAAACAGCTGGTAAATCCAAAGACAAATCCAAGAAAAGCACCCTTCTTTGGTCCGCAGAAAAGTGATCCTAGGATTACCGGAATGTGAATGATCGTAGCATTTATGACTACGAGTGGGATATACCCGAGTGGTGTGAATGCCATAATAACGATAATGGCAGTGAATAAACCTGTAAGAACAAGTTCGTTTGTTTTTGAATTGCGCATTGCTTTTCCTCCTTTTTGGTCAGAGCCTTTTATGGTCTCCTCCTATAAGCCTGCTGTCTTATCTCAGCATAAGCCCGCACATGCAAAATTGTATAATTGCTGAGTTCTCATCTGAGTAACCTGCGTTCATTTATAATACCACCGCACTATGGGTGTGTAAAGCAGTTTTTGTTATTTTTTTAACAAAAATTTCCACAAAAAACCCGGCATTTGCCGGGAAAGATTTTATTCTACTGTAACTGATTTTGCAAGGTTACGCGGCTGGTCAGGATTTAATCCTTTTCCTGTTGATGTGTAGTAAGCGATAAGCTGGAATATTACAACTGACTCGAATATTGCGAACTCATCTGCTGTCTCAGGAAGGCTGATGTGAACATCACAGATAGATTTGTCTGTGATATCCTTATCCTTGCTAAGAAGGATAACATAAGCTCCTCTTGCCTTTACCTCACGGATATTTGAGATAACCTTGCTGTATACATGGCTCTGTGTAGCAACTGCGATAACAGGAACTCCCTCGCTGATAAGTGCGATAGTTCCGTTCTTAAGCTCGCCTGCTGCATAAGCCTCAGCATGAATATATGAAATTTCCTTGAGCTTGAGTGCCCCTTCCATACAAAGTGTATAGTCAAGTCCACGTCCGATAAAGAATGCATTTGTTGCATTAACCATTCTCTTTGTGAGCTGTTCAATGTCAGGTGCCTGTGTGATAACTGACTCGATGAGATTTGGAACCTCCTGAAGATTCTCTACAAATTCTCTTGCCTGCGCCTCTGTCATTTTGCCTGATACAAGTCCAAGCTTGCAGCCTAAGAGATAGAAGCTTGCAGCCTGTACTGTGTAAGCTTTTGTACTTGCAACAGCGATTTCAGGACCTGCGTGTGTATAAAGCACATAGTTGCTCTCTCTTGCGATTGATGAGCCCTTTACGTTTACGATAGATAGAGTCTTCTTTGTGTATTTATTTGCAAGACGGAGTGCCTCTAAAGTATCAATTGTCTCTCCTGACTGTGATACAAAGATGACCATTGATTTGTCTGTGATAACAGGCTCCTCATATCGAAACTCTGATGCTATGGCAACAGTTACAGGGATGTGAAGACGGTTCTGGATCATCGTCTTTCCGACCATTCCTGCATACATTGCTGTACCACAGGCTACGACTGTGATGTCATTTACATCCTCGAAAAATGAATCAGGTATTCCATCCTCTGAAAAATCAGGCAGTGAATCTTTGATCCTTGGAGTGATAGTCTTTGTGATAGCTGCCGGCTGCTCATGGATCTCCTTGATCATAAAATGTGGATATCCGTCCTTCTGAGCTGCTGTCACATCCCAGTTTACCTCAAGATACTCAGGCTCAACTGTCTTTCCTTCGAGATCCTCGATCGCTATTCCATCTGCTGTCATAGTCATGATCGCATACTCAGGTACGATGAAATAACGCTTTGAGTATTTGATAAAAGCTGTAAGATCAGATGCGATAAAAGCACCATCATCACAATATGTCGCAACCATCGGGCTTACGTTTCTGATAGCAAATATCTTCCCGGCTGATCCTTGAACATTACACAAAATGCAAATGAACCTGTGATCTCCTTTACAGCCTTTTTAAGAGTCGCTTTCGGATCTCCGTCATAGAGCTTATTTATAAGTGCAGCTGCAACCTCTGTATCTGTCTCTGATACAAGAGAATCTGCCAGATCAAATTTGTTTACGATTTCATGATAGTTCTCGATGATACCATTGTGGATGAGTGCAACATTTCCAACCTTGTGAGGATGAGCGTTTGCGTTTGTAACTCCGCCGTGTAGCCCATCTTGTATGTCCGATCCCGCAAGTTGAATTGTTGTCATCATCGCAGATAGCGAGAAGATCCTTTACCTTTCCAACGGTCTTGCGGATAGAAATCTTGCCTGTATCCTTAAAATATGCGATACCTGCACTATCGTATCCACGATACTCTAACGCTGCGAGTCCTTCCGTTAAAATCTTCTGTGCCTCTAAACGACCTGTAAATCCTATAATTCCACACATAGTGTTAGATCTCCTTTTCAATATATAATTTTAAATGTACAAATTCCGTAACTGTTCTTTTCTGAACAACTACATGACTTTATATGGTTCTTCCGCTTTGTTTTGATGTCTCCATCATATTTGGCCAGTACAATACTAAAATTCACATAACATTGTACAAGAAGATACGCATCCATATATGCGTCCAGGCATCCGCCGAAAATTCGATAACCTGAAACCTCGTTAACCGACATATTTTCCGTACCTGCCGGTGCATGGCGCTAAAGTTCTTAACTTTTCGAAATCCGATTCCTCCGTTTCCTCGGACGAAGTTATTCTAACATAAACCAAAAGTACCTACAACAGTAAAATGTGCTGAATTTTTCTTAAAAGTTGTGGTAAATATATAATATGCGACTAGATATACGATTATAATCAAAATTTATTTTCCGAATCAATTATTGGCATTGTGTTATTCATATTAGATCCTCCTGCTCGGGATATTCTATTAGCTGTTTAATCTGATACATATTTCCTGCTAATTTATGGAATCGTTATAGTACAGATATTTACTAAATTCGATAGTAAACATCCACACCAGAAAACATTTACTATTATATCTGTTATAAAAATCTCCTAATATTATATATTTTAAAATCCGTTATACATATTGCCAGTATAACGGATTTTTGGTAATTAAACAATTTTTAATTCAATTTCATGTCAATAACAATCGGATTATGATCCGAATTCTTAAAATCCAGATCTAATGTCTCGACACTTTCCACTGACAGATTATCCGATACTATGAATCCATCGATCATATAATACTGGAATTTATCTGGTGATGCGTCATTGCCCTTTAACGGACGGTCAAGCGAGCGGCATGATGGCGTGCTGTTGTCTGTTACAAATGAAAGGCTGTCTGAAAACTCGTCTGTGTCTATTTTCCCCGGAATCCACACATCATCATTTATAATAGGATATGCACTGTTGTCATAATTAGAAAATTCCTGATTAAAATCTCCACCGGCTATAACATAATTTCCCTTTTCTGTTTCTTCCTCCAGAAGCTTTTTAAGCTGTTGTGTCTGTGCCGCCTTGCCGTCACCATCATCATATGCCTCAAGATGCAGATTTACCAGTACCAGCTCCTTGTCACTGCCCTCTACCGGTACACGGCTTACCATTAAGCATCGTTTCAAGTTACACAGTCTCATCGGATAGCCAAATGGGCATGGCAATGAAATCCGCTTACAGTCACTTACCTCGTATTTTGATAATGTTGCCAGACCACAATCCACCTTTCCGATGGTTGGAAGAGGATATGGCACATAAAGTGTCTTATAGTTTTCCGCAAATGAGCTGCTATATCCAGTCAGATTCCCTGTGATCGCATCCAATTCATTTATATAGTGCGAACGTTTTGAGTCAACATCTACTTCCTGCATAAAAACGATATCCGGATCACTTTCTTCTATCTGTTCTGATATTGCCTCCAGATTTTCCTGCACTGTTTCTTTGTCTGAACTGCTTACACTTTTGCCGCCATCCATGAAAAAATCTGCATTCTCACCAAGTGCCGCATAACCTGTATTCCATGTCATGACCCTTACACTATCGCCATCCGAAAGTTCTTTAACATTAAGCCTGCCCCCATTTTCCAACGTATCTGCATCATCCATATCTACATCTTGTACCTCTGAGCCTGCTGCCACGACAGAAATCTTTTCCACATCATCCGGCTTAAATTCTGTTATGGTAAGCACAACAACGAGAATTATCACCCCAAGCGCAATGACTGCCAGAATTCCTCCCAGCAATTTAAAAATATTTTTTACCTTCTTATCCATTTATATCCCCCCATAAAATTATTTTATTATATTATAACCTAAATTTTACAAATTTTCTATACAATAAAGAACCACAGCATCACAAATTGCAATGCTGTGGTCTTTATGTAAGTAATGTAATTAATTGCGTATATACCAGCTATCTGCACAAAATTATGCGTTAGCGTTTGCCTCTTTAAGAGCTGCTGTAAGCTGAGGAACGATCTTCTTTAAATCTCCGACCAAGCCATAATCAGCTACGTCGAAGATTGGAGCATCTTCGTCTTTGTTGATTGCGATGATAAGATCAGACTCTTCCATACCAGCAACGTGCTGGATTGCTCCAGATATACCGATTGCGAAGTAAATCTGTGGACGTACAGTCTTTCCTGTCTGTCCTACCTGATAATCCTGTGCTAACCAGCCGTTCTCTACTGCTGCACGAGAGCATGATACCATACCACCCTTGAAGCATGAAGCAAGGTCACGAAGCATCTCGAAGTTCTCAGCGCTTCCAACTCCACGTCCGCCTGATACAAGTACCTTAGCGTCCATGATGTTCTCTACGTTGCCAACTGCCTTAACGATATCCATGATCTCAACATAACGGTTGTTCTCCTCGAGTGTAGGATTGAACTCGATAACCTCTGCTGCTCTGCCAGCCTCTTTAGGAAGCTTCTGCATAACACCAGGACGAACTGTTGCCATCTGTGGACGGTTGTCAGGACAAGCGATTGTTGCGATTGTGTTTCCACCGAATGCAGGACGTGTCATGAGAAGCTGGTTGTGCTTCTGCTCCTGTCCAGGCATAGCGTTGATTGGGAAATCACCAATCTCAAGCTTTGTACAGTCAGCTGTAAGACCTGTCTTAACTCTTGCTGAAACTGTTGGTCCGAGGTCACGTCCGATAGCTGTTGCACCAACTAACATGATCTCCGGCTTGTACTCGTTGATTACTGATACAAGAGCCTGTGCGTATGGCTCTGTTCTGTATGTCTCAAGTGCAGGATTGTCTACAACGATTACCTTGTCTGCGCCGTACTCACCGAGCTCTGTTGCAAGAGCCTTTACGTTAGATCCAAGAAGTACTGCAGTAACCTCTGTATTTAAATCTGCTGCTAACTCTTTAGCTTTACCGACTAACTCAAAGGCGATGTCGCTAAGCTTATTGTCTACCTGCTGTGCGTAGATATATACGCCCTTATATTCTTCTAAACCCATTTTTGGTTCCTCCATACTAGATGATATGTTTCTCTTTGAATTTCTCCATGAGATAGTTTACTGACTCTGTTGGATCAAGGTTAACCTTTTCTCCAGCTCCCTTAGGTACCTTGTCAGATGCCTTAGCAATCTTTGTAGGTGATCCCTTAAGTCCAAGATCTGAATCGTCAACATCCTTAAGATCAGCTCTGCCCCAGACAGTTACCTCTTTGTCAAATGCATCGAAGATTCCGCCAGGTGTCATATATCTAGGCTCATTTAACTCTGAAAGAGCTGTGATAAGACAAGGCATCTTAGCCTTAACTACGTGATATCTGTCCTCGTACTGACGCTTAACGACTACAGAATCTCCCTCAACCTTGATATCCTCTGCGTATGAGATTACAGGAAGTCCAAGATGAACTGCGATCTGTGGTCCAACCTGTGCTGTATCTCCATCGATAGCCTGACGGCCTGTGATGATTAAATCATAATCGAGATTTCTTAATGCACCTGCAATTGTAGTAGATGTAGCCCATGTATCAGCTCCACCAAGTACTCTGTCTGTTACTAAAACTGCATCATCAGCGCCCATAGCCATTGCCTCACGAAGGATTGCATCAGCCTTTGGAAGTCCCATTGTAAGAACTGTAACCTTTGCGCCTGTCTCGTCTTTGATTCTAAGTCTGCCTCAAGACCAGCCTTGTCATCTGGATTCATGATTGCAAGCATTGAAGCTCTATCAAGTGTTCCGTCAGGATTGAATTTTACTCCACCCTTTGTATCAGGAACCTGTTTAATACATACTACGATATTCATGTATTTGTTCTCCTTTATTTATTCTAAGTAGCTCTACAGTTATGATAGCTCTCTTAACTATCTGAGTAATGAGCCTGAAATAACCATACGCTGAACCTCTGAAGTTCCCTCGTAGATCTCTGTAATCTTAGCATCACGCATCATACGCTCTACATCGTACTCACGGATATATCCGTATCCACCGAATAACTGAACGCACTCTGTTGTAACAGCCATAGCTGTCTCTGCTGCGAATAATTTAGCCTTTGCGCGTCTACTGAGTAAGAAACCTTAGGGTTCTTAGCAAACTCTGCCTTCTTCATAGCTGCTGCGTATACAAGATACTTAGCTGCATCGATACGTGTAGCCATATCTGCAAGCTTGAACTGTGTATTCTGCTGCTGAGCGATTGAACGGCCGAACTGCTTTCTTTCCTTTGTGTACTCGATAGTTCTCTCTAATGCGCCCTCTGCAATACCAAGTGCCTGAGCAGCGATTCCGATACGTCCACCATCAAGTGTATGCATAGCGATTGGGAAACCTCTTCCCTCTTTTCCAAGTAATGCATCCTTTGGAATACGTGCATCCTCGAAGATAAGCTCGTATGTAGATGATCCGCGGATACCCATCTTCTTCTCTTTTGTTCCGAATGAGAATCCAGGTGTTCCCTTGTCTACGATGAATGCAGAGAAGTTCTTCTTCTTGCGTCCACGCTTGTCCTCTGTGATGCTTGTAATAGCGATGATGATGTAAACATCAGCAACCTTACCGTTTGTGATGAAGCACTTAGATCCGTTAAGAACCCACTCATCTCCGTCTAAAACGGCCTTTGTCTGACATCCCTGTGCATCTGTACCAGCGCCCGGCTCAGTAAGACCGAAAGCACCGATCTTCTTGCCTGAAGCAAGGTCAGGAACATATTTTTTCTTCTGCTCCTCTGTACCGAATGTCATAATAGGATCGATACAAAGTGATGTATGAGCAGATACAATAACGCCTGTTGTACCACAAACCTTTGATAATTCTTCTACACACATAACGTATGTAAGTGGATCACAGCCCTGTCCGCCGTACTCCTTTGGTACAGGAATGCCCATGAATCCATATTTTCCCATCTTAGCAACTGTCTCTGCTGGGAATACCTCTGTCTCGTCAGTCTCCTGTGCAAGAGGTTTAACTTCTGTCTCTGCGAACTGTTTGAAAAGGTCGCGAGCCATCTCATGTTTCTGATCTAAAGTGAAATCCATGATTTATTCTCCTTGAAATTTATATTTTGTTTTAATCTCATTTATTTTAAAACCACGGATTGCATCGCAATCCTACGCAACCTTGCGTTCCGCCAAACATGGCTGCCTGCCCGGTTCCGTTAATATCTCAAAAGAAAACATATATTGGTAAGCAAGCTTCCCATATATATTTTCTCTGAGACTGGTTTAATACGCTGCTACTGTGCGTCAACTGGTGTTTTTGTACGGTCTGCATTGTAAATATAGAATCCTTTACCGCTCTTAGCACCGAGGTTTCCACCTCTTACCATCTTGCGGATGAGTGGACATGCACGATATTTGCTGTCTCCTGTCTCATTATAAAGAACATCCATGATAGCAAGGCAGATGTCAAGTCCGATGAAATCTCCTAACTCTAATGGTCCCATTGGATGGTTAGCACCAAGCTTCATAGCAGCATCGATACCAGCAATGTCTGAAACACCTTCCATTTTGATGAAAGCAGCTTCGTTGATCATTGGAATAAGGATACGGTTTACAACGAAACCAGCTGCCTCATTAACCTGTACTGGAGTCTTTCCGATCTCCTCAGCGATTTTCTTGATAGCCTCAACTGTCTCAGCAGGTGTGTTCACACCAGCGATAACCTCTACTAATTTCATACGATCAGCAGGGTTGAAGAAGTGCATACCGATCATTGGACGTGTAAGTCCGTTTCCGATCTCTGTGATTGAAAGTGATGATGTATTTGAAGCGAAAATACACTCTGGTTTAGCAATCTTGTCTAACTCAGCAAATGTAGTTTTCTTAACCTTCATATCTTCGAAAGCAGCCTCTACGATAAGGTCGCAATCTTTACAAAGGTCTTCTTTTAAACCAGGAGTGATCTTAGCAAGAATTCCGTCAACCTTCTCCTGTGTCATTTTCTCTTTAGCTACAAGTCTTGCATATCCTTTAGCAATCTTGTCTTTTCCGCCTTCTGCCCATTCCTGTTTGATATCGCAGAGTGCTACTTCATATCCGTCTACCTGTGCAAATGCTTTTGCGATTCCCTGGCCCATTGTACCAGCACCGATAACTCCAACCTTCATTTTAAATCCTCCTAAAATATATAATGGTGTAAGACCCGGCTTTTTGGTTTCCTACAACATAATGTAATCATAAATATGTAATGTATATAATCCACATTACAAGGGGATGCCCACGCACCCCCTATATATATCTGTATTGGCAAAGAAAATTAGTATTTCTCAACGATAGTAGAACATCCCATTCCACCACCGATACAAAGTGTTGCAAGACCTCTGTTTGCTCCACTCTTCTTCATTTCATGTAATAATGTAACAAGGATACGGCATCCTGAAGCTCCAACCGGATGTCCAAGAGCAATTGCTCCACCGTTTACGTTAACCTTGCTCATATCGAATCCAAGATCTCTTGCTACAGCGATTGACTGTGCAGCAAATGCCTCATTAGCCTCGATAAGATCGAAATCACCAATTGTAAGTCCTGTCTTAGCAAGAACTTTCTTTGTAGATGCTACAGGTCCAACACCCATGATCTCTGGCTCAACTCCACCGAGTGCTCCAGCTACCCATGTAGCCATTGGTGTAACACCAAGCTCTTTAGCTTTCTCTTCACTCATTACAACAACTGCTGCTGCACCATCATTGATTCCTGATGCGTTACCAGCTGTAACAAGTCCGCCCTCTTTACCAGAGCAGCAACGTAATTTAGAAAGTGACTCAGCTGTTGTTCCAGGACGTGGTCCTTCATCTTTAACGAAGTCAACCATTTCTTTTTTAACTTTAACTGGTACAGGAACGATCTCCTCATCGAATTTACCAGCAGCGATAGCAGCTTCACATTTCTGCTGTGAGTTTGCTGAGAACTCATCTAACTCTTCACGTGTGATTCCATATTTATCACATACGTTCTCAGCTGTGATCATCATATGATAATGGTTGAATGCATCTGTAAGTGCGTCATTTACCATAGTATCGATGATTGTTGCATTGTTCATTCTGTATCCGAAACGTGCCTTTGTCATAGCGTAAGGAGCCATTGACATGTTCTCCATACCACCGGCAACAACGATATCAGCCTCACCAGCCATGATCATTGTAGCAGCATCGTTTACACATTTAAGACCTGATCCACAAACAACGTTAAGTGTAACAGCTGGAACCTCAATTGGAAGTCCTGCTTTGATAGAAGCCTGACGGGCAACGTTCTGTCCCTGAGCTGCCTGGATTACACAACCCATTTTAACTTCATCAACTAACTCTGGAGCAACACCTGCACGGTTTAAAGCTTCCTTTATTACGATTGCACCTAAATCTGCGGCTGGAGTATTGCTTAATGCTCCGCCCATTTTGCCGATTGCTGTACGGCAAGCACTTGCGATTACAACTTTCTTTGCCATTATATTATCTCCTTTAAATTGTATTGCACATCCGTGCTGTTAATTTTTTAACAATGTCATTGTACCACAATATAGTATAAAAATCAATTAGTTTTGTTAATTATATGTCAAAATTCTATTAAATTTTGCATATTCCACACATGTTTTATTTACAATCTTCGGTCATATTAACGAAGATCGCCAAAAATCGTATCATTTTCCGCCAGCTTTGCCACGAAAAAATTTCCGTACTAATTTCCCAATATAAAAAGCAGAGCAATTTACACAAATAATATGCATAAATTGTCCTGCTTTGTTTTATTAAATATTTTTAACTTTTGCTATGTCAACCGGCGTCTTTTTCTCTGATGCTGTCTCAAGTGAATGAGCAAGTGCATTTGCTGTATCCATTGCTGTAATACAGTAAACACCTGTTTCTATCGCATTACGTCTTATAAGGAATCCGTCCCTGCTCTTATCGCCGTTACCTTGTGTAGGTGTATCGATAACAAGATCGATCTTGTGACCGAGGATAAGATCCATAACGTTTGGTGATTCCTGTGAAATTTTATTTACACGGAGTGCATTTACTCCATGCTCCTGCAGATATTTTGCAGTGCTTCTTGTAGCATATATTTTGTAGCCCAGCTTTTCAAAACGTTTTGCAACACCAACTGCCTCCGGCTTATCAGCGTCTTTTACCGTCATGATCATCTGCTTATACTTAGGAAGCTCTACTCCTGCTCCCTGGAAAGCCTTGTAAAGTGCTCCGTTGAATGTCTTATCAATTCCAAGACATTCTCCTGTAGATTTCATCTCCGGTCCAAGTGAAATTTCTGCTCCACGAAGCTTTTCAAATGAAAATACAGGCATTTTTATTGCTATATAATCTGCTGTAGGTGCAAGTCCCGGTGTATATCCCATTCCCTTTATAGTCTCACCCATGATGATCCTTGCTGCGAGATCTACGATCGGAATGCCGGTTACTTTACTGATATATGGCACAGTTCTTGATGAACGCGGATTTACCTCTATCACATAAATATCATCATCCATATCGATGAACTGGATGTTTATCATACCTACTACGTGGAGAGCCTGTGCAAGCCTCTTTGTGTACTCTACAAGAGTTTCTTTTGCCTTCTCACTTATTGTATGTGCAGGATAAACTGAAATCGAATCACCTGAATGTACACCTGTACGTTCAATATGCTCCATTATACCAGGGATAAGGATATCTGTTCCGTCACAGATCGCATCGACCTCTATCTCTTTTCCCATAAGATATTTATCTACCAGAATAGGATGATCCTGTGCGATCTTATTTATGATTCCAATGAATTCTTCGATTTCATCATCATTCCATGCGATCTTCATTCCCTGTCCTCCAAGTACATATGAAGGACGTACAAGTACAGGATAGCCCAGTCTGTGTGCTACTTCTTTTGCTTCTTCAGCTGTAAATACTGTTCCACCGGCTGCTCTAGGGATACCTGTTTTTTCAAGTATCTCATCGAAAAGTTCCCTGTCCTCGGCTGCGTCTACATCCTCCGCCTTTGTTCCAAGGATCTTTACTCCCATTTTCATAAGAGCTTCTGTAAGCTTTATTGCTGTCTGGCCACCGAACTGTACTACCGCTCCGTCAGGTTTTTCGAGATTTACTATGCTTTCAACATCCTCTGCAGTAAGCGGTTCAAAGTAAAGCTTGTCTGCTATATCAAAGTCTGTTGACACTGTCTCAGGATTGTTATTTACGATGATCGTCTCCCAGCCCTCTTTGGCAAATGCCCATGTACAATGAACTGAACAATAATCGAACTCAACACCCTGTCCGATACGGATAGGACCAGATCCAAGTACAAGAACCTTTTTCTGTGGTTTTGTCTCAGCTGCCTCGTTCTCACTTCCAAATACCGAATAATAATATGGTGTCTCAGCTGCAAACTCGGCTGCACATGTATCTACCATTTTGTATGCTGCTATGATTCCGTTATCATAACGCATCTGTTTGATATCTTTTTCATTCTTTCCTGTAAGTCCTGCGATAACATTATCAGGGAATTCTATACGTTTTGCTTCTTTTAATAACTCTACAGTAAGTTCTTCTGTCTTTAAGCGGTTTTCCATCTCGACAAGAATTGCGATCTTGTCGATAAACCAGCGGTCAATTTTCGTTATTTCAAATATATGGTCATATGAAACGCCTCTTCTTAAAGCTTCTGCTATAACCCAGATTCTTCTGTCATCAACAACATAAAGCTGTTTGTCAAGTTCATCATCAGAAAGTCCCTTAAAATCATATGACATAAGTGAATCAACGTGCTGCTCAAGCGACCTTATGGCTTTCATGAGTGCGCCTTCGAAGTTATCGCATATGCTCATTACTTCTCCTGTTGCTTTCATCTGTGTCGTAAGCGTTCTCTTTGCTGTGATAAATTTATCAAATGGAAGTCTTGGGATTTTTACTACGCAGTAATCAAGCATCGGCTCAAAGCTTGCATATGTCTTTTCTGTAATAGCATTCTTTATTTCGTCAAGATGATAACCAAGTGCGATTTTTGCCGTAACCTTTGCAATAGGATATCCTGTCGCTTTTGATGCAAGTGCAGACGAACGCGAAACTCGTGGATTTACCTCGATAACACAGTACTCAAATGAATCAGGATTTAATGCATACTGTACATTACATCCACCTGTTATCTTAAGTTCGTTTATGATATTCAAGGCAGAACTTCTGAGCATCTGGTATTCTTTGTCTCCAAGTGTCTGTGAAGGAGCTACTACAATAGAATCTCCTGTATGGACACCGACCGGATCAATGTTTTCCATATTACATACAGTGATACAGTTTCCGTTCGCATCACGCATCACCTCGTACTCGATCTCTTTCCAGCCGGCAATACATCTTTCTACCAGAACCTCACCTACTCGTGAAAGACGCAGTCCATTAGAAAGGATATCTATAAGCTCCTGCTCATCATGTGCTATTCCACCGCCGGAGCCGCCGAGTGTAAATGCAGGACGGAGAACTACCGGGTATCCTATCTTGTTTGTAAATGCGATACCATCTTCTACATTTCTTACTACCTGTGATGCAGCGATAGGCTCACCGATCTTTTCCATGGTATCCTTAAACGCCTGACGATCCTCTGCTTTAAAGATCGTCTCCGCAGTAGTACCTATAAGTCTTACACCCTGTTCCTCCAAAAAACCGCTCTCTGCAAGTTCCATTCCAAGGTTAAGTCCAGCCTGTCCTCCAAGTGTAGGAAGGATGCTGTCTGGTTTTTCTTTTAGTATGATTTCTTTTAATACATCGACTGTTAGAGGCTCTATATATACCTGATCTGCGATCTGTTTATCTGTCATTATGGTAGCCGGGTTTGAGTTTACAAGACATACCTCTACTCCCTCTTCCTTAAGAGAACGGCATGCCTGTGTTCCTGCATAATCAAACTCTGCTGCCTGTCCGATAACTATTGGACCTGAACCGATAACTAATACTTTTTTAATATCAAAATTTCTTGGCATTACTGTGCACCTCCCATCATATCAATAAAACGATCAAACAGATAAGCTGAATCCTGTGGACCAGGACATGCTTCCGGATGGAACTGCACTGTGAATATGTTTTTACCAACATATTTAAGTCCTTCATTTGTACCATCATTTACATTTATAAATGCCGGAACAGCAACGTTTGGATCTAATTTATCTGTGTCTACCACGTATCCATGGTTCTGTGATGAAATGTATACACGTCCTGTTGCCAGATCTTTTACAGGGTGGTTTCCGCCTCTGTGTCCGTATTTCATCTTGTGTGTATCAGCCCCCGTAGCGAGTGCCATAAGCTGATGTCCGAGACATATTGCAAAAATCGGCACATTGCTATCATACAGCTTCTTGATTTCTTTTATTATCTGCGTGCACTCTTTTGGATCTCCCGGTCCGTTTGAAAGCATAATTCCGTCCGGATCTGCAGCAAGTATTTCTTCGGCAGAAGTATGAGCAGGGTAAATTGTCACTTCACAGCCCCTTGCGTTAAGAGATTTTGCAATATTGTTTTTTGCACCAAAGTCAAGCAGTGCAACTTTCTTTCCGTTTCCTTTTAAAATTTTTTTCTCATCACATGTAACTTTGTCAACTACATTTCCTGTTGTGTAAGCCTTGAGCTTTGGAATAATTTCATCCAGATCATAATTCTCATTGGTAGTGATCATTCCATTCATCGTACCCTTTTCTCTCAGTATCTTTGTAAGAGCACGTGTATCTATACCAGCGACTCCCGGTATGTCATATTTTTTTAGAAAATCCTGTATAGTTCCTTCACATCTGAAGTTACTTGGCATACGTGACAATTCCCTTACGATATATCCGTCAGGCCATGCACGTCCTGATTCCATATCCGGTGTCACACCATAGTTTCCAATTAAAGGATATGTCATTACAACAGCCTGTCCTGCATATGAAGGATCAGTCAGTACCTCTAAATATCCTGTCATAGAAGTATTAAAAACGATTTCGCTTATCACTTCTCTTGTAGAACCAATACTGGTTCCTGTAAATACATTACCATCTTCAAGAATTAAAAATGCTTTCATCTTTACCCTGCCCTTTCGTATTATCTTGTTGCATTCAACTTCTTATGTCTGCGCAAAAAAAAAGAGGGCATCTCTTTTTTTTAAATGTGGGCAGAGTATGCCCACCATGATTTCAGTTGTCTGCTTAAATTGTAAAAAGTGTATCATACCCAAACATATTTTTCAACTGTTTTTTATATCATTGCATTATATATACAGTAAATCATTCCACATATAAAAACAACTCCTGTCCCGCCTAGTGACATTCCAAGCAGCACCGGCGCCGGAACTTTTTTCTTTTCGTATTCTACCTGTTTTATTGATTTAGCAGAAAGCGGTATAAACAGTGCGTCAGGCGCTGTGTATTGGTTTATATCGGTAAATCCGATCCTTCTGAAATAACCTGCTGTCTCAGGTGGCATTGCATTTACCGTGACCATATCCAGCCCCAATTCCATTTTTGCATATATGCGAGCCTTCGTGACCAGTTTCTTTGCAATCCTTCTTCGTAAAAAATGAGGATGGACATATAGCATTGTTATGTGTCCGCTTTTTGTCATTGCACATACAGCTGCCATGAAACGCTTATCAAAAGCCGCCCATATTATCAGTTCCCCGCTGTCACAGCATGAACTGATATTTTCCTCTGTCATATATTCATAAAAAAATTTATGCGTCTGCTCATCAGCCGGTCTGTTCCTCCTTATTGCCATCTCATATACCATATGTGAAAGCCTGCATGCATCCGGTATTTCGTTTCTCTTTATCTTTCTTATTTCCATACTTACTCCTTTCCCAGTTCACAGATACGATCGCATAAACCGCTGTAACGCCTCTGCTGCGAATTATTCTTTATCATAAGATTAAATGTTTCATCATCCCCAACTATTGTAACACACTTCTTTGCTCTTGTAACTGCCGTATATAATAGATTACGGTTCATAAGCATTTTGGGACCCCCGAGCAGCGGAATGACTACTGCCGGATACTCACTTCCCTGTGACTTATGTATCGTAACCGCATATGCATGCTCGAGTTCATCAAGAAGTTTGTAGGAATACTCAACCTTTCTTCCCTCATCAAATGTAACTGTCATTGTCTCTGCAAAATCATTTATCTCCTCGATTATTCCTGTATCTCCATTAAAAACTCCCATACCTTTATCCACACATAATCCATATTTTGTGCGGATTTCCCACTCAAGCTGATAATTATTTTTTATCTGCATTACTTTATCGCCCTCACGGAATATAACTCCACGGTGTTCTTTTTCCTTTTTATTTTTTCCCGGAGGATTTAAATATACCTGAAGTATGTTGTTAAGCCTCTCCACTCCAAGGAGCCCTTTTCTCATTGGTGTAAGCACCTGTATGTCATATTCTGACGCATCCACAAACTTCGGAAGCTTCTGCTTTATAAGCTGGAGTGTCACGTTTATTATTTTATCCGCATCATATCTCTTGAGGAAGAAAAAATCCATGCTTTTATTATTAAGTTCAACTTCCTCCCCACGGTTTATTTTATGGGCATTTACGATTATATCACTTGTGCTTGCCTGCCTGAATATTTTTGTAAGCTTTACTGTATGAAAACAGCCCGCATCTATTATATCTTTTAGTACGCTTCCTGGTCCAACACTCGGCAGCTGGTTTACATCTCCTACCAATATAAGCCTTGTACCTGCGACAACCGCCTTGAGAAGCGAATACATAAGTGATATGTCAACCATCGACATTTCGTCTATTATTATAACATCCGTTTCCAGCGGATTACCCTCATTGCGTTCAAAGCCGGCACTCTTTCCATCCTCCATGCCACCATTCAATTCAAGCATTCGATGTATCGTGCGTGCCTCATATCCGGTAGTTTCACTCATTCTCTTTGCCGCTCTTCCGGTCGGTGCCGCAAGGAAAATATCCATTCCGGCGATTTCAAAATATTTGATTATCGTATTTATCGTAGTTGTCTTTCCTGTACCAGGTCCTCCCGTTATTATAAGAAGTCCGTTGCGCACAGCTTCCTTTACAGCCTCTGCCTGATGTTCATCCAGATTCATGTCCGTTTTCTTTTCAATCTTTCGCAGAGTTTCCTCTATCTCTATATCCGGCACATCATATGAAACATCAAGCTGCTTTAACATGGCTGCTGTATTATATTCCATATAGTAAAACGTATTTGCATATATCTGCATCACGTCATCCTTTTGCTGCATTACAACTTTTCTATCCATTGCAAGATTCATGTAATGCTTTTCTATATGTTCTGCATCTACCTCTAGAATTGCTGCTGCACGTCTAGTAAGCTCATCCATAGGCAGATATGTATGTCCTTCAGCCGATGCCTGCTGCAATACATATAAAATCCCGCTTCTTATCCGAAAATCCGAGTCTGTTCTTATGCCTACCCTTGAGGCTATCTCATCAGCAGTCCTGAAACCGACACCTTCTATATCGTCAGCCATTTTGTATGGGTTTTCTTTTAGTATACTATATATTTCATTTCCGTATGCATTATATATTTTTACAGCGAGTGTCATATTTATTCCGTACTGCTGCAAAAATATCATTGCCTGTCTTAGATCCTTTTTGGCATTTACCTGATCCGCTATCTCCATAGCTTTCCTGCTGCTTATTCCCTTTACTTCAGCAAGTCTCTCAGGTTCTTCCTCTATGATCCTGAAAGTATCCTTTTTAAAGCGCCTTACTATACGTGCAGCCAGCGCAAGCCCTATACCTTTTATTGCCCCTGAGCCTAAATATCTTTCTATTGCTGTTTCATCCTCCGGCTCCTTTTCCTCGAAAGACGAAACCGCAAACTGCCTCCCATATGTCTGGTGTTCTGTATACTCTCCCTTTGCCTCGATGTTTTCTCCCTCAGAAATATCCGAAAAGTTTCCAACACATGTAACTTCTTCCTCATCAACAATAAGAACAAGCACCGTATAACCATTATCAGCATTCCTGAAAATAATATGATCTACATAGCCATTTATAGTTTCCAATTTTTTTCTCCGTATAACAAAAACCTCCGGCATAAATGTCGAAGGTTATCTTTGTCTATTTGATATTATAATTACGTTTCATCTGCTCATATAACTGCTGTGTCAGGTTCTGTCCTGACTGGTCGATTATTTTGTCACTGACCTGTTCTATTGCAGTATCCATGAAATAGTCTTTATATTTTGACATTGATGAACTTGTACTATCATCTTCCATAGTGAAAGTATCCTTCACTTCTTTTATTATCTGTTCAAGAAAATATGATTCAAAATCTTTGACAGTATCTAAAAGTTCGTCATCCGAAGATGCAGATGACAATTTACCTGCACTTGATGTAAGTGCGTCTGCGGCTGCACTTGTTTTATTATCTGCCGCCACTGTTGTAAGACCGCTTATATCCATTTATCTCTCCTCTAACTGCTGCAATGTCGCTTATCTTCTAAGATTGTTTGCTGTCTCAAGCATCGAATCAGATGTCGTGATAGCCTTTGAATTAAGCTCATACGCTCTTTGTGCAACGATCAGATTTACCATCTCATCTGCAACGTTGACATTTGAACCCTCAAGATATTTGTTCAAGACCTTACTTCTCGTAAGTCCGGCTGTCTGTCCCTCGAGCAGGGGATTTCCAGAATTAGGTGTTGCGGCAAGAAGATTTCCGGATTGTTTTTCAAGTCCGGCCGGATTGTTAAACTGATATACCGCCATTGTCTGGTTTAAGTTGACAAAATTGCCGTTATTATCATAGTATCCGATAGTTCCATCCTGATTGAAGTTCATCTTTTCAGACGATATTCCATTAGGAACTGCTATCTCATTTCCATTTGTATCAAGCACAGGATTTCCTGCCGAATCAGCAAGTATTGTATTGCCGTTTGCAGATACGCTCCATGTAAATGAACCATCTCTTGTATAGTACACCTGATTATCGCTTCCCCTTACCGCAAAAAAGCCGTCACCCTGAATAGCAAAATCCGTAGGATTGTCTGTCTCTGTAGGTGCTCCCTGTGTATACAAAGATGTTGTAGCAGCAACCCTTGTTCCAAGTCCTGCCTGCGCTCCGACAGGCTTTGCATCGCCATTTCCGGATGTTGTCTGTGTCTGTATTGTCTGGTATAAAAGAGATTTGAATTCCGCTCTCTCTGCTTTGTATCCATAAGTATTTACATTTGCAAGATTATTGGATATCGTATCTACATTTGTCTGTTCAGCACGCATTCCTGTCGCTGCTGTATAAAGTGCTCTCATCATAAGGCTTCATTCTCCTTAAACTTTTCCGACCTGATTAACTGCTTTGTCGAGTGTACTGTCTATCGACTGGACAACCTTTTGTCCTGCCTCATAGGCTCTTTGTATGGTTATCATATTTACCATCTCGTTCACAACGTTTACATTTGATGTTTCAAGTGCTCCCTGCTCCATTTCAGCATCACTTGCAACAACATTTCCTCCATCCACAAGATTATAGAGGTTTTCACCATACTTTTCTATGTAATCATAATTATCGATATCTACCATTCCGATAGTACCTACGATCTGATTATTCTGTGTTATGTATCCAAGTGAGTTAACAGAAAATGTAGCATTAGGATCTATCCTGACCCAGTTTGCCTGTCCTGCATCACTGTTTAAAGCACCATTTGCATTAAGTACGTGGTCACCGTCAGCTGTGACAAGATACCCTTCTGAATTAAGCTTAAACGCTCCATCCCTCGTGTATTTGATGGTTGTATTGCCGTTTTTATCCATAAATGCTATGGCAAAAAAACCATTGCCTCCTATAGCCAGATCAGTATTATTGTCTGTGACCTTATAGCTTCCCTCAGACCAGTCTGTGTAATTCTCACCGAGTTTTACGCCATATGTTATGTCACCAATTCTCTGATTCAGACCATAAACAGATGTATCTTTTAATTTAACCGCCATCTCCTCATCAAATGAGCGTGATGTCGTACCTTCCTTTTTAAAGCCGTATGTGTCTGAATTTGCAAGATTGTTTGCAAGAATATCCATACGTCTCATTTCATTTCGCATGCCTGTATAGGCAGTGTATAAACCTTTAACCATTGATTATCTCCAATTTGGGTTTTAAATTTATATCGGAACAACTTTATAATGTACTTAGTTATCATAGCATACTTTTTATATTTTTTAAAGAAAAAACACATAAAAATCCGCAGGAGAATCATTCCTGCGGATCTTATGCCTGATATTTTATAATCTGATTCTATTTATAACATTGATCTTATCTGCTTTTGCTGCAAAATCTTTTTCAGCCATAGCTTCTGTTGTGAATCCATATTCTCCATCCACAACATTTTCAACGTAAGATACATTTCCAAATATCTTTTCAACCTCTTCTTTTGGTGAATCTGTTCTTACGAAGAATCTGTTTACACTGTCATCATAACTTACAAGTGTAAGCTTTTCTGGTTTCCAGTCAATGTATATATTTGTATGCTGATGTCTTGCCATATCGACAACATCGGCTACAACTGCACTGGCTGTAGGAAGTTTTCCGGCTCCGCTTCCATAAAACATAGCATCGCCAAGAGCATTTCCATGAAGGAATATTCCGTTAAATACTCCGTTAACTCCGCATAGAGGATGTGCTGAGTCGATCATATAAGGTGCAACCATACATGTATAGCTGCTGCCGGCTTTTCTGCTTGAAGCAAGAAGTTTTATCGATCTGTTCATTGCCTTCGCATATTTAAAATCGTCTGCTGTGATCTTTGTGATTCCTTCACAATGAATGTCTTCGAAATCAACCTGCTGTCCTGCAATAAGCGATGTAAGTATTGCGATCTTACGGCATGGATCATGTCCTTCTATATCAGCTGTCGGATCTTTTTCTGCATATCCCTTATCCTGTGCATCTTTTAACACTTCATCAAAATCTGCACCCTCATCAGCCATCTTCGTAAGCATATAATTTGTTGTACCATTAAGTATTCCTGTTATTTCCTCAATCTCATCTGCTGTGAGACATTTATTAAGAGGTCTTATGATAGGGATTCCACCGCCTACACTTGCCTCAAACTGGAAATTAACTCCGTGATCACGCGCAATCTTGATAAGCTCAGCACCTTTTGCTGCAACTAAATTTTTGTTAGATGTAGCTACCTGTTTTCCGGCTTCAAGCATTTCCTTTACAAAAGTAAATGCAGGTTCTACACCTCCCATAGTCTCGACAACTATGCCTATTTCAGGATCCTGTGCAATCGTCTTATAATCGTGTACTATCTTGTTTTCTATCGAAGTCCCCGGAAATTCTCTTAAGTCAAGCACATACTTAACCTCGATTGGTTCTCCTGCACGCTCTGCGATTTTATCTTTGTTGATCTCTAATACTTCTACAACACCTGATCCTATTGTGCCGTAGCCCATAACTGCTATCTTCATCTTGTCACTCCCTGGCTATTATTCTAACGTAATGTATTCCTTTTACAGATTCGATCGCCTTTACCATATCATCCACATCATCCGATTCCGGGAAAACATCAACTGATAAAGTAAGTGATGCTATTCCGTTTACAGGTACACTCTGATGTATTGTAAGTATATTGGCTTTTTCATCTGCAATAGATTTTGAAACGATCGATAAAAGTCCCGGCTCGTCATCCATCTGTATTACCATGTTGACTGTCTTTCCTTTTCGCTCTTCGTGATACGGAAAAATATCATCCTTGTACTTATAAAATGAACTCCGGCTTATACCAACCGCTTCTGTTGCATCCTGCACAGATTCAAGCTTTCCTGAATCTAGAAGACGTTTGGCTTCAACTACCTTTAATAAAACTTCAGGCACGGCCTTTTCACGTACCACATAGTAGTTTGATTTATCTGCCATCCTTGCTACCTCCAAAAATGCCGGTATGTATGTCCTGCACCGACATTTGTCCTCGACTCAAAGATTCTACCATAAAGAACCACTAAATGCAACATAGATATTTTATTATGGTCTTGGTTTTCCACACTCACTGCAGAATTTTCCTTTATTCACTGCTCCACACCCACATGTCCACTCTGCTGCCGGTGCAGGTTTTCCGCATTCGCTGCAGAATTTTCCTGTGTTTACCGTTCCACATTCACACGTCCATGAATTTGCTGGTGCCGGCGCTGGTTTTCCACACTCAATACAGAATTTTCCCGTATTTTTGGCTCCACACTCACAGGTCCATTCTGCTGCAGATGCTGCGGCTGCAGCATTTACAGGCATCTGTGCAGCAGACGGCTGTTGTACCTGCTGTTGTGCGTTCTGACGATTCTGCGACATCTGGTTAAAGCCCTGCATCATATTCCCCATTGAAGAAACACCCATGCCGACTCCCATGAATCCCTGCATCGCACCGCCTGCATTACTTCCTGCATTTTTAACTCCTTCAGACATATTTTTCACCATATATCCCTGGGCTATATCAGGATCAGAAAGCATTGCGCCTTCATTTCTTGTGTTTATGAGTTCCTGTGATTTTTCATCATATGAAACACTTGCGATACCTACACTCTGGACTTCCATTCCACGCATCTGGTTCCAGCTGTCATCAAGTGTATCTGCCATGTACTTGCCAAGTTCTCTTGCTTTACTTGTAACAAATGAAATTCTCGTTCCATCCGCAGACATCTGGTTTATTGCCGACTGCAGTGCTTCAAGGAATTCTGAAAGATACTGCTCATTAATATCTGTGATCTCTACATGGTCTTTATTCTTTGGGATCGCCTCTGCATAAAACTGGAGAGGATTTGTAATTTTAATAGAATATGTTCCATGCGCTCTTAAGAAAAGCTCTGCATTATAGAATGTATCAAAATAATTTATCGGATTACGTGTTCCGAATTTAATCCCCTTTATTTCCTGAAGGTTAATATAGTAAACCTTCTGTTCCTGCGGTGTCTGTCCGCCAAACTTAACCCTTGTAAAGGCTTCCTTTAGCGAATCCCCAAATTGCCCATTAAACAATGACGGCATAGACGAATTGCTTACCTGATAATATCCCGGCTCTGCTGTATAATCAACGATTTTTCCTCCATCGACAAGGATCATGAACTGATTGTCATAAACCCTTACTATGGAACCATTTGATATTATGTTGTTGCTTCCTTTTCTGTTTTCTCCTCTATTTACCAGTACACCTCTTGTGTATACTGTCTGATCCCCCATATTTTCCGGCTCGATAACTTCCTGCCATGCGTCTGCAAATCCACCACCTATGGCACTCGCCACAGCTCTTATAATTCCCATTCTTTTCCTCCTTAACAGTGATTGTAGTCAACCTCACAAAAATTTTGAAGTGACCATACTTTTATATTGACAGGCTCCACTCCGGAACCACAATATTCACAAAACTTTGATCCAAGATTTGTAATCGGTGCGCCGCAGTTTGGGCATGTCACACCGATTGAATTATTTCCTTTTGCCATATCCACATTCTGTATGTATACAAGTTCCATATTATATTTTGTCTGTGTCCGGCGCTGATCAGTTCCTTCGATCATTTTTCCGGACTGTGTTTTGGTATAAATATATGAAACTGCACTCTGGATATAAACTATACATTTTCCATTAACCTTTTTGTAGTTGGAAATTTCTGTCTGATGAACTTTTATGTCCTCGTAATGTTCGAGTGTCTGTGACATTTCGTTCATTTCTATCCTGTTGCGTACTATCTCTTTCACATCATCCGATGCATTCTGTACAAGCAGGTTCATGTCTGATGATGAAATGGCATTAAGTGCCGATACAAGCATGATCTCGGCTTTATTTTTAAACTGTTCCCACACGAACTCCGGGAAGTCACGTTTTATCTGTGGTTCCATTATCCTCGTCATTCCCGAAACAGATTTCGGAGTTCTCGATACATCATCAGAAATCCTGTTTATTCCCTCTACTATGTCAGACGTTCCAAGAATTGACTGCGACAGCTTTCTTACTTTTTCTCTTACTACAAGTACAGCCGACAATATTCCAGCCAGTATCACGCCTGCAATGATCCATTTCAACTATTTTTCCTCCTTAAGTGACAGCCATTTCAGATACCCATTTATAAAAATATCTATATCTCCATCAAGTACCGCATCAGCATTGCCGCTTTCAACATTTGTTCTATGGTCTTTCACCATTGTATAAGGCTGGAGCACATAAGATCTTATCTGGTTTCCCCATCCTATCTCAGTAACTTCGCCACGGATTCCGGCTTCTTTTTGTGCATTTTCTTCCTGCTTCAACAGATAAAGCTTTGCCTTTAACATCTGCATCGCCTTGTCCTTATTCATATGCTGCGAACGCTCATTCTGGCACTGCACAACTATTCCTGTAGGAAAATGTGTGATACGGATAGCCGAAGAAGTCTTGTTTATATGCTGTCCTCCTGCACCACTCGACCTGTATGTGTCGATCCTTATATCTTCATCTTTGATCTCGACATCCACATCCTCATCTATATCCGGCATGACATCGCAAGATACAAACGAAGTCTGTCTTTTCCCGGCTGCATTAAATGGTGATATCCTTACCAGACGGTGTACTCCCTTTTCAGATTTAAGATATCCATAGGCGTTCTCACCATTTATCTGGAATGTTATGGATTTTATTCCGGCTTCATCCCCATCAAGACTATCAAGCACCTCAAGAGAAAAGCCTTTTTTATCTGACCACCTTGAGTACATTCTGAATAACATCGCTGCCCAGTCGCAGGATTCCGTACCTCCTGCGCCAGCATTTAAGCGCAGAATCGCATTGCATTTGTCATACTCTCCTGAAAGCAGTGTTTTCATCCTTATGCTGTCGTATGTAGATTCAAATTCATCTAACATCTGTTGTATTTCAGGGATCAAAGATTCATCGTTTTCCTCGTACCCCATCTCTATCATTGTTTCAATATCATCAAACTGTCCTGACAAGCTTGCATATGTTGAAACATCATCTTTCATACTCTTAAGCTCTTTCATTTTTTCCTGTGACTTTACAGGATCATCCCAAAAGTCCGGAGCTTCCATTTCTCTTTCCAGTTCCTGGATTTTTTGTTCTTTGTTAGCCAGGTCAAAGTGAATCCCTCACTTCCTGCAGTGGAGTTTTGTAACTATTAAGAACGGATTTAAAATTATCTAATTCTACCACAGAATCACCTCTTTCTTTATTAACATATTTTTAATTATACTTTTTGTGTCTTAAAACCGCAAGACTAATTATAAAGACTATTAAAAGCATTATAACTCCACCAGATGTATCTATAAGGACATCTGTAAATCTTCCGGCTCGTCCATTTACAAACAATTGATGGAATTCATCTGTACATGCATATAAAATGTGATACATATCGGTATTATATACCGCCGCTTGCCTTTTTTAGTACATACCGCACCAAATGTCAGCAATGTAAGAAGCGCATACTCACTCATATGTGCCGCCTTCCTCACCGGATAATCTATAATCTGCGCAAGTTCTTCCTTCTTTTCATCATTCCAGTTTTTGTGTGCAACATTATCTATAACCGAAACTAAGCGATAGCTTACACCATCGCTTAGCTTTTGTGATTCATCTGCCGGCTGTGCTGAAAACATAAATATTGCTGCCATCCAGCACACTGCCAATATTCTCATAATTCTTTCAAAGTTTTTCATTCATTACCTCTATTGCTTTTTGCAGCTGGTTATCATACTGCATATCATAATCTGCATTTTTATCACCGGTATATTCATACTCAATTTCTACATCTGGATCAATTCCAACTCCATGTATGTTATTTCCATTTGGTGTGTAATATTTTGATGTTGTGATCTTTACCGCATCCCCGTCCTCAAGCGGATATATTGTCTGCACGATACCTTTTCCAAATGTGGTAGTTCCGACAAGTGTTGCATCAATATAACCATCTTCTGTGTAGTCTTTCATCGCTCCTGCAAAAATCTCAGATGCGCTTGCACTATTTTTATCAACAAGTACGACTATAGGACAGTTTATCTGTTTTCCATCATCCTGTCCATAAGTTTCTGTGTGTCCTGATTTGTCTTTTGTGTATACCACAGTTCCTTCTGGAAGATCTCCAACCTTCTCCGCCGGAAGGATCCTGTCTACGATATCTGTAACAGCCGTCACAAGTCCTCCCGGGTTTCCTCTTAGATCAACTATCAGTCCCTTCATGCCGGCATTTTCAAATCCATCTAACATATCGCCAAACTGCTGTGCAGTATTTGTCTGGAACTCACTTATCTGCATATATGCAACCCCGTTATCTAACATCTGGCCTTCAACTGATGGGAGTTCTACATTCTTTCTTTCAACATCAACTTCAAATGTTTCATCCGTGGATGCACGATAAACCTTAAGATGGACAGTTGTCCCCTCGTCTCCTCGTATCTCCTTTACGAGATCAGAAAGCTCTTCACTTGTTGCATCTGTATCACCCACTGATATGATTTCGTCACCCTCTTTCAGGCCGGCCTCCTCGGATGGTGTACCTGAATATATTTTCTTGATCGTAACCTGCTTTGTGTCTGCATCCTGTTTGAGTGCTGCACCTATACCATAATATGTTCCGGTTGTCGCCTCCTGCAGCTGTTTATAATCATCAGCTGTATAATATAACGAATACTGATCACCAAGTCCTTCCACAAGTCCCTGCAATATCCCGTTTTGCAATTCTTCTTTATCATAATCATCATAATAATACTTATCTATGTAGCTTTTTAGTTCATCGACTTTACTTACTGTACTGCTGTCTAATAATTCATTTCCGGCCGTTGTAAGTCCCTCTCCTAAGGTGTGTCCAAATACCGCCATATATATAAACACACCAACTATGGCAATCACTATCGTTCCGGCTGCTCCTGCTGCCACACCGACTCCAACTCCTGCTGCAAAGCCATGCTTTTTACGTTCTTTATTCTTTTCACTGTTTTTATCCGGATCATCAGGCTGTGGCATCATCTGATCGTATGGGTTTAAATTTTCATTATCCATTATTGATCTCCTTTTATTTTTATAATAAAAATGTAATAGCGGCCAGACTCCCTACCGAGCAAGGCCGCTATAAAATTGCGCTGTGATCACACTCTTAAATGTTTCCGGATCGTAACACAGCTTCCAACAAATCCAATACCAACACCTAACGCAAGTGCTACCGGGATCAATGTAGAAAATATAGTATTTGTTGATACGAATGTCATCATATTTCCTATAAAATTAAACTTTTCTGCAATATATTCACAAATTCGTCCATATAGAACAGATAAGAGGACAAGAGGTATTGCCGCACCTACAAATCCGATCACAATTCCTTCCACCACAAATGGTGCCCTGACAAGAAAATCCGTTGCTCCAATAAGTTTCATGATTCCTATTTCTTCCTTTCTTACAGCAATACCTGTAGCTACAGTATTGCTTATAAGGAAGACTGCGACACAAAGAAGGATCAGGATTATTCCGGCTGAAACATAACTTATCAATTTGTTAAAATCAGTAAGTGTGTTCGCCACGTCCTTAGACTGGTTAACCTTTCTGACTCCATCAAGACCATTGATGTAGTTTACAAGTGTCCCCTGCATGGACACATCACTCAGATAAACCTGAATGTTAGCTGAATTGCTAAGTGGATTATCATCTCCAAATGATGCTGCCGCATCATCATATCCGGCAAAGTAATCTTTCTGGTACTGACTCCATGCCTCATCCGCTGACTCATATGTCACACTGCTTACTTCTGCTCTTTTTTCTATCTGATCCTTGTCTGCAAGGATCACATCTTCAGTTGTTCCTTTTTCAAAAAACACTGTAACTGCAACACCCTCTTCTGCATCCTTTACCATATTTGAAAAGTTTGTCACAACAATATAAAACAGACCGAACATAAAAATACATGCCGCCATTGTGGCGACAGACGCCAGAGAGAACATCTTGTTACGGAAGATATTTTTAAAGCCCTGCTTAATTGAATATAATAAAGTATTAAGCGTCATTTTCGCCACCCTCCTTGCTGTCTCCTACTATTACGCCCTTTTTGATGGTGATCACCCGTTTTTTCATAACTTTTACTATCTCGAGATTATGCGTTACAACTATAACTGTAGTTCCCTTTTCATTTATCTCTTCAAGTAATTTCATGATTTCCCATGCATTATTATTATCCAGATTACCTGTAGGCTCATCTGCAAGCAGTATACTCGGTTCATTTACAAGAGCCCTTGCTATTGCCACTCTCTGCTGTTCTCCACCTGAAAGCTCCCTTGGCTTTGATTTGTATTTCGCTGCCAGACCGACCATGGCAAGCATCTGTGGAACACGTTTCTTTATATGTGCTGTTGACCTTCCTATAACTTTTTGTGCAAATGCTATATTATCATACACATTTCTGTCTTTAAGCAGCCTGAAATCCTGAAAAACAACACCAACATTTCTTCTGAATTTCGGCACCTGCTTTCTTTTTATCTTTGATAACACTTTTTCATTTATGGTAATAGTACCTTCTGTCGGCTCAAGCTCCTTTAAAAGCAGCTTGATGATAGTAGATTTACCAGAACCACTATCGCCAACTATAAAAACAAACTCTCCATCGTCAATTTCCAGATTGACATCATTAACAGCAGGTACACCTGCTGAATATGCCTTGCTGACATGTTCAAGTTTAATCATTATTTTCTCCTTAATAGTCCATTGATTCCATATATTTCATATATTTGACCACCATAAGGGCAATCTTGAAAGTGATGGCATCCTCGAATACTCTTAAGTCAAGTCCTGTGCTCTTCTGGAGCTTATCGAGACGATAAACAAGAGTATTTCTGTGTATATAAAGCTGTCTGGATGTTTCTGACACATTCAGGCTGTTTTCGAAAAATTTATTGATCGTTGTAAGGATTTCCTCGTCAAAATCATCCGGAGATCTGCCATCAAAGATCTCCTTTATGAACATTTTGCAGAGTGGTATAGGCAGCTGATATATTAGTCTTCCTATTCCAAGCTGTGAATATGCAATAATGTTTTGTTCCTCGAAGAATATTTTTCCTACATCAAGAGCCATTCTGGCCTCTTTGTATGATTTCGAAACTTCTTTTAACTCGTTCACAACAGTACCGTATGAGATATGTACACCACTTGAATCTGAACGGAAGAGATTTAAAATCACTTCTGCCGTCTTCTTAAGATCATCATAGCTTTCGTTATCAGAAAGTTCTTTTACAACGATTATATTTTTTTCATCAACAGCTGTGACAAAATCTTTGGATTTTCCACCAAAAAGTCCTCTTATCTTTTCAAGCTCATTTCCGTCTTTCTCACGATTTGTTTCTACGATAAACACAACTCTTCTTACTTCGATATCTATATGAAGCTTCTTCGCTCTATTATATATATCTACCAAGAGCAGATTGTCAAGGAGCAGATTCTTTATAAAGTTATCTTTGTCGAAACGTTCTTTGTAGGCAACAAGCAGATTTTGTATCTGAAAGCTTGCTATTTTGCCAATCATATAAACATCCTCACTGTCTCCATATGCCAAAAGAATGTACTCTAGCTGATGATCATCAAATACTTTAAAGAACTGGCATCCATTAACCACCTGGCTGTCAGCCGGTGACTGTACAAACGACTGTGCTGACCCTATAAAGCTTTCAGCATCCGGAAATGTTGCAGCAAGAATCTTTCCCTCTACATCAATTACGCATAAGTCCGTTCTAGTAATTCCCTTAAGACCATCAATTGTATTCTGAAGTATCTGATTGGAAATCATAATTTTTTCTCCTTCTCCCCCGATAATATTGCAATTCTATACTATTTTCATAAATACCTTTTCATTATTTTAATACATTCGCACAAAAAAATAAAGAGGAAATGTGTAACTTTTGCACATTTCCTCTAGTATAGTCTTATATGATTAGGTAAATTTTACTATATTCCTTCCGAATATTCCTGGAATCCTTCTCCAAGGACTTCCCTTACATCACTAACAATGACAAATGCATCAGGGTCAATTTCTGTAACTATCTCCTCTACCTGCACGATTTCACGACGCGATACCACACAATATAGTACCAGCTTCTCACTTCCAGTGTACATTCCTCTTGCCTTTAGCCCTGTCACTCCACGATCGATATCATGCATGATCTTCTTTGCTATCTGCTCGTGTTTGTCTGTGATTATATATGCAGCCTTAGAATATTTAAATCCTTCCAGCACTGCATCTGACACCTTTGTCGTAACAAATATAGCTATCATCGCATAAAGTGTAGGCTTAAGTCCAAACTGGTAAAGACCTATGCATACTATGATCGCATCAAGCACCTGCATGATCTGCACTACTGAATAATGCTTTATTATCTTTTTCTGGATGAGTGCTGCTACCATTTCCGTTCCACCGGTTGTTCCATGTCCTCTTAAAACGATCCCCATTCCCAGTCCTGAAAATACAGCTCCGAATATTGCAGCCAGCAGATAATCCTTCTGAGATAGATCAAGTGGTGGAATTATATACAGCCAGACTGAAAGCATTACTGTTCCAAAAAGCGAACGTCCGACAAACTTCTTTCCCATTATTATATATGCCAATATAAATACCGGAATATTTATCGCAAGGTTTGTGAACCATAAAGGGATCCCGCCATGTATAATACCCGCTGTCGCAGTCTTTATTACAATCGCAAGACCGGTAAATCCACCGGTTACAAGTCCTATCGGATCATAGAAATTCTGTAATGATATCCCCATTATCCCTGTTCCGATAATTATCATGATATAAGACACCAAAGGTGAAGGTTTCTTAAAAAAATCCATTTTATTTTTCTTCCTGCTTTTCGTAATTATTGATTATTTTTGTAAGCTTTTTAACGTCCAGCATTTTTTTCAGCCGGCTTACAAACGACGGTTTTTTATCCATAAATTTATTATTTCCTATTCCATACCAGAGATTCGTGGATATTTTATCTTTATTTTCCATAATAAACTTTTCCTGACACGGTGATGCCAGAAACGACAGCACAACATCCGGTGATGCCACATTTATATCATTAACAACGTTTTCAAAATTATCGCTGCCCTGCGCAATGCTGCTTTTTCCAATTATATCTATTTTCGGAAATGCATCTTTTATAAAGTTTTCCTCCTCAGCGGCATCTGCATCGTTTTCTCCTAATATGTATACCTTTTTATGATTTCTCTCAAGCCGCTTCAATAATTCAAAGAAAAAATCATGATTTTCTATTTCATGTTTTCTCTGCATACTTTCAGCCGAGGCAGCATTGAGTATCCCTGCATCGGCAATAACGGTATATGTAATATTCTCTATTGTCTCCTTAATCTCAGCATCACTTTTGGCTAACTTTAAGGTGTCCATATTTATCTCTTCAATTGTTGTAAAGGAATTTTCATCAAAATGCCTTTCAATTTTCATCAGCATTTCCCTGACAGTATAATTGTCTAATTCTATTCCTGCAATATTTATCCTCTTAATCATACATTCGAGTATACCAAAGAGGCTGTATTTACGCAACTTCTTTTTATAAATTGTGTGACAATTCGCTCCATTCCAGTGATTTTTTTCACTACAAAAATGTCAACTTTATTTTGCTTTTTTTACAAAATTTGATCAACTTTATCACATCTAAACAAAACAATTGTTTGTTTATTGACAACATTTTTTGTGGATAAAGTGTATAACTCCGTGCATAAGTCCATATTAAGGCATTTTATTTTTGTGGATTGTGGATAGTTATCCACAATTATTAACAATAACTTCTATAGTATATCCTGCACCTGTATTTTTTTGTGCAAAATGCTAACAGATATTATTTATGCCAAAGCATATATAGGACTAAACTTTTGTGGGCTTTACATAACAAAAACACCACCTCATATGAGATGGTGTCTGAACTTCAATATTTACTTCAATATTAAATTAGAAAATTCTTCTAACTGCAAGAATTGTCTTGTAATTTGCAGGTGATGTATATTTAATACCTGTTGAAGGATTACTTGCGTGTACTATTGTGTTACCGCCACAATAAATTGCTACATGACCGCTATAACAGATAATATCTCCCGGCTGCATATCATCTACGCTCACTCCATATCCAACTGAACGAAGTGCTGAAGAGCTATGTGGAAGACTGATACCAAACTGTGCATATACAGACATTACAAATCCTGAACAATCTGTTCCATTTGTAAGGCTTGATCCACCATACACATATGGATTTCCAACAAACTGACATGCATAATCTACAACAGCCTGTCCGTTTGAACCACTTGGTGCGCTATAGCTTTCCTCTGATGAAGAATCACTGCTTGAGCTTTCCTCATCTGCTGTTTCTTCTACAGCTTCTGATTTCTTTGATTCATTTGAAGCTTTGCTGCTCTTATTTGACTCTGAAGCAGCATTTTTCTTTGCTTCTTCCTTAGCTGCTGCCTCAGCTGCTGCTTTACGTTCAGCTTCTTCTTTTGCAAGTCTTGCAGCTTCTTCTTCTTTTGATTCTGCATAAGTGAATTCTGTATCAAGTGATACATAATCTGATGAAACATATCCTGTTCCATCTTCTGTAGACACTCCAACCCATCCATCTGCTGACTCATCTATAACAGTAAGATCATCCTCTCCTGCTACAAGTCCAAGTACTTCTGAGTTTTCATCTGCAGATGTTCTGACTTTTAATGTTTCTGTATTAACAGTTGCCACACGACGTCCTGCACTCTTTACTGTTGCATCGTCGCCGACTACTACGTATTCGCTTTTTACATATCCTGTAACTGATCCTGATGAGATTTTATACCATCCGTCATCTGTTGTTTCAAGAACTGTTGCTGCTGAGTTATTGTAAAGTTTTCCCAGGACTTCACTATCCTCATTATTCTCTGCTCTGACGTTAACATAATCCTGAACCTTTGCTATAGCAACATCAGCATATGCAGATTTAACTGTCTCTGCTTCGTTTGAAGCAACATCTGTATCTGTTGTAGTTGTTTCATCCCCTTTTAACATAACGTCTGCTACCGCAGATGTAACTCCCGCTGTAGGAGCACTTGCTGATGCAACTACATTATTTGTATAGCTTGCAACTCCTGCTGTAAGACCGGCTGCCTGTACGCCATATGGTGCTGTACTAGCAACTGCTAATCCAGTAAGCATTCCGGCTGTAATTTTCACATATTTTACCTTCATTTTAACCTCCGTACGCAATTTGTAATGAAATATTACAAATTTATTACAAATGTTACTTCGTAATTATAACAAAGTGTCATTTATGTGTCAACCCCCAAATCTAACGGATTTTACAAGTATTTTCTTGTCATTTTTGCTTAGTTATGATACTATTTACCTATAAAAAGCATGTTTCAGATATTACATATTGATTGTAATTTATTTGTAACATTTAAGGAGGCGATACTATGGAAATAGATGCATTAAGTTCAGCTTTAACAGCTGTCACCTCATCAACCCCCGGTACACTCACAAACGCTGCCAGTGTTGCTATGCTTGGCAATGCTATGGATTTAAATGAAGTTATGGCAGAAAGCACCATAAAAATGATGGAAAATTCCGTCACCCCTTATCTTGGCAGTAATATTGATGTATCAATTTAAATAAAAAAGAATGTGCCCCGGCACATTCTTTTTTATTTATAGTTTTATTTGATCGCAATCGCTTCAATCTCAAGCATTACATCCTTTGGAAGACGAGCAACTTCAACACAGCTTCTTGCCGGATAATCACCTTTAAAGAATGTAGCATAAACCTCGTTTATAGTTCCGAAATCATCCATTTCTTTAATAAAAACAGTTGTTTTTATCACATTATCCATGCTTGTCCCTGCTGCTTCAAGCAGGTTTGAAAGATTTGTAAGAGCCTGCTTTGCCTGCTCTTTTGATCCCTCCGGGATTTCTCCTGTAGAAGGTACAACCGGAATCACACCTGATGTGTATACCATTCCATTAACTTCTATCGCCTGTGAATATGGTCCGATTGCTGCTGGTGCATTTTCTGTACTTATCACTTTTTTCATGTCTATTCCTTCTTTCTATATTTTAAACGTCCCCTGGTTCACACAATGATCAGTTTTACCATGGGCGTCTGTGGCATTATAATTTTCTTATTTTTCCATCATGCAAGTCTACTTTTCTTTCTTTATATAAATGACCTACTGCTCTTTTAAACGCATTCTTGCTCAATCCGGTTTCTCTCTTTATAACCTCCGGACTAGCCTTTTCCGAAAATGGTAATACTCCCGCATACGAATCAAGCAGTTCAAGAATTTTCTGCGAATCAGCATCCATCTGTATATATGCTTTTTCCCTTAATGTAAGATCAAGCTTTCCGTCTTCTTTTACATCTGTAACCTTTGCCTCAATGACATCTCCAAGCTTTAAGAAATCTGCATTCTCATATACAGGTATCTTTGCTGAATATAGATCATCAACAGCAATAAATGTTCCAAAATTATCACTAAAATCATACACTCTTCCGGTTACCGTATCATCCTTTTTATATGGTGAATCGGTTCTTAAAAGCTCATATATTCCTTTTGTACTGGCACACAGGCGGCTGCTCTTATCAATATATAAAGTCACAAGAACCTCATCACCTTCATGCACTTTCCTGACCATCTGTCTATACGGCAAAAATAAATCTTTTTCAAGCCCCCAATCCAGAAATGCTCCTATTTTTCCAACTTCTTTTACTTTAAGTACTGCAAGTCCACCTAATGTAAGCTTCGGTGTATTTGTCGTTGCAATGATCCTGTCCTTGGAATCTTTATATATGAACACTTTTATCTTATCGCCTGGTTTTACTCCTTCCGGCACCTGCTTGTATGGTAAAAGCACTCTTTCTTCATCTGTCTGTGACTTTGAAAGATATATTCCGAAGTCCACTTTTTTTATATATTCAAGTTCCTGATATTGTCCTATCTTCATGTGTTTCCGTCCTCCTATTAATTCAATAATATTTAAATCAAAAATGCAAGCACTGCATATGGTTTTTTATCTTTATCCGCAAGCAAAACCGTATACCTTTCATTTTCTCTGGATATATATGAAAAAATTTCATCTCCAAGCTTTGCCTCTTTACGGTATTCAACCCTTATTTCTTTTACAGCCAGTTCTTCCGGCAGAAGCTGCTTTGCTATCAATATGTATTTTTCATTATTCATATGCTGGTTACTGTCTATAAAAAACCTCGGGACAACAATGCTTCCCGCCTCTTCTATATCATCCGGCACATGGATCTTTCTTTCTGCCTTATTCATTTCAAGTTTAGGTTCAAGTCCATATATCTCAGCCATTTCTTCCGGCACTTTTACAGGCCTTGCGTTTTTTACATCCATATATACCCATATAGAATTGGCATACGCAAGAGTTTTTCCTTTTTCATCTGTCATTAAAAAATTTCTGTACCCATAAAATGCCTTCATATCATAAGCCCATGTAGAAATCGTCACTTTCTCATCAAGCCTCGGAAGCCTGTCTATGCATATCTGCCACGATGCAAGCACCCACGCCATGTTTTCGTGTTTCAAATGATCCATCCCGATATTTAATGCCTCAGACTGGAAAACACTGCAATCCTGAAAATAATTTGTAAGCGCCTCCAGCGTCAGGACACACTTCGAATCAACCTCACTGTATCTGATAGTACTGTCAAATGAAAAAACCATAATAACCTCTCTAACCTACAAAGTTGAAGTAACTTCTTATAAAAGAAAATGCCTCATCCACTCCGTTTGACATCCATAAAGTTATACTTCTGTTTATGATATTCTGATATTCCTGAATAGAAATATTTGTCTTCTTTTTTGCTCCTGATTCTTCGATCAAATTTAATATCCTTTCAAAGTTTTTGTCCATAATATCCCCCTTGTCCTCCGGTGCGGTATGAGAAACAAAAACATCACAAAAGCCTTACCGGTCAATTTTTTATAAATAAAAAAACTTCTCAAGAAATATCTTAAGAAGTTTCTATAGCTGGCCCACAAGGATTCGAACCTTGAAATGACGGAGTCAGAGTCCGTTGCCTTACCATTTGGCGATGGGCCAATATGTTGTCTCAACAAATGATATTATACATAGGTAAACACATACTGTCAAGCATAATTTACAAAAATTATAAATTATTTTCCCATATCAAAACTTCTTTTTCATGCTGTGCAAATGTAACTTTTTCTTTCCATTCTATCACTGCAGCTGCATTGGTATGTTCTATTATTTTATTTTCTATATCTTTTCTGCACTCTTCCGGTATAACCGCTTTTATTACAACATTATCTGCATAACTGGTATCCATTATGGTTATTTTTTCCTGCGCAAGCAGATATTGGATCTTGCCAAGCCCTGTATAATCTGTTGTTATTAAAAGGATCTGTCCCTCAAATTTTTCAACTATGACTGCTGCATCCAGTCCTTTTTGAACTGCGCCCTGATAAGCTCTTACAAGTCCACCCGTTCCAAGCAGCACACCTCCAAAATATCTTGTAACGACAACTGCCGTATTGTGTATACCTTCTTTTAAAAGTACATCAAGCATTGGTCTTCCTGCTGTTCCTGCCGGTTCGCCATCATCAGAGCATCTTGTAAGTTCCTGGTTCTTTCCTATTACAAATGCACTGCAGTTATGTCTTGCATCCCAATATTTCTTTTTTGTTTCATTTATAAATGTAACAGCCTCTTCTTCTGTTTCCACAGGTCTGACAGTAGCAATAAATCTCGATTTTTTCTCGATCAGCTCCCCCTGTCCTTCTTTATATGAATAAAGACAGCCTTTTATATTTTTTTCCAACTTATATAACTCCTATTATGTTTTATTTCAACTAATCGTACCATATATTTGATATTTTTTCCACATTTTGTTATAATCGGTCTAAGTATATATTTATATATGTTATTGCTTATACATTTTTAGCAGTCACTGATATATACCATTAAAAATTGAATAAGGAGGCCCATATATGAATTACGGCAAAAGCGCTACCATGCGCCGGATTCGGAAATTCGATTCAAAGGGGACCAAGATCAAAAGTAAGGTCAAAGTTCTCTTTTGTAAGTTTTTCCTTGCGATAGTGATCGTTTTTGGAGCCGTAGGCATAAGCTCGGGGATCGGTGTTTTAAACGGGATAATCGATTCTGCACCAGATATCTCCGCTATCGATGTTACGCCTACCGGCTACTCATCAACGGTTCTTGCTTCAAACGGAGAAGAGACTGCCACTCTCGTTGCATCCGGTGCCAATCGTCAATATGCCACGCTCGATCAGATTCCAATTGATCTGCAGCATGCATTTGTAGCTATAGAGGATGAACGTTTTTATGACCACAACGGAATTGACTTGTATGGTATTGCCAGAGCTTTTGCTTCAGGTATTAAAAATGGTGGAGACTTTGATCAGGGTGCCAGCACTATCACACAGCAGCTTATCAAAAACAACGTTCTTACCAGCTGGACAAGCGAAACATCGTTTATCGAAAAGGTGCAGCGTAAGATCCAGGAACAGTATCTGTCTTTGGAACTTGAAAAACAGGTCAATAAAAAATGGATCATCGAGAACTACATGAATTCCATCAACCTTGGAGCAAATACATTAGGTGTCCAGGCAGCCTCGGAAAAATATTTTAATAAAGATGTTTCCGAGCTTACGTTATCAGAATGTGCTGTTATCGCAGGAATCACACAGAATCCTGCCCTTTACAACCCTATCACACATCCTGATAAAAACGCTAAACGCCGAAAAAAAGTTCTCGAAAACATGAAAGAGCAGAACTATATTACGAAAGCCCAATTCGATGAAGCTATGGCTGATGACGTGTATTCAAGAATTGCTGAATACAATTCTTCAAATACCTCTTCTGTCAACTCATACTTTGTTGATGCTCTCATCGATAATGTTTTTGATGATCTAATTGATGCCGGTTATTCCGAAACAGAAGCCTATAAAATGATATATCAGGGTGGTCTTACCATATACTCCACACAGGATCTCGATATGCAGACTATATGTGACGAGGAGGCAAACAATCCTGATAATTATCCCTCAGATGCATCTTATTCATTCCAGTTGTCATTCCAGGTAAAGAAAGCTGATGGTAGTTTTAAATCATACTCAAATCAGACTATGCTTTCCTATTATAAGGCACAAACCGGCAATGAAGATTTTTCTATAAATTACGCAACTGAGGATGAGTGCTACTCGGCTATCGCTGAATATGAACAGGCTGTTTTAGAAGAGGGTGATTCAATCGTTGATGGTTCTGAATCTATAAATATAAATTTAGAACCGCAGGTTGCCATGACTGTCATCGATCAGGCGACAGGCGAAGTCAAAGCCCTTGTCGGTGGACGTGGTGATAAAACCGGCAACAGAACATGGAACCGTGCTACTGACACATGCCGTCAGCCGGGATCTACTTTCAAGATCATAGGCTGTTATGCCGCTGCTCTTGATTCCGGAGGACTTACACTCGCTTCAGTACAGGATGATGCACCTTTTACTGTCGGTTCAAAGACTTTCAACAATTATGATCGTTCTTACCGCGGCTTTACCAATATAAGAATGGCTATAACCAAGTCTATAAATATCGTTACAGTTAAAACTCTTCAGGAAATCGGTGTAGACCTCGGATATCAATATGCTGAAAGCTTTGGCATTTCAACCCTTGCAGAGGATGACAGAAATCTTTCCCTTGCACTCGGCGGTCTTACAAATGGCGTAACAAATCTTGAACTTACCGGTGCATATGCGACTATCGCCAATGGCGGAACTTACATGGAACCTAAATTTTATACAAAGGTTCTCGACCACGATGGGAATGTGCTTCTCGACAAGAGCAAAACACAGGATACACACACAGTCCTTAAAGAAACTACCGCATGGCTGCTTACAGATGCCATGAAAGATGTAATAACATCCGGAACCGGTACAAAAGCCTCTTTTGGAGGTTCAATGGCACAGGCCGGAAAATCCGGTACTACGACAAGCAACAGAGATTGTCTGTGGGCTGGCTATACTCCATATTATACTTGTGTAGTGTGGGGCGGAAATGATGATAACTCAAAGCAGTCAGGTTCTTTGACCTCGTACCCAAAAGCAATCTGGAAGGCTGCAATGGGTCGTATTCACGAAGGACTCGAAGCTAAAGATTTTGACATTCCAGACGGAATAACAACTGCAGAGGTCTGCAGTAAATCAGGACTTCTGCCACTCGATGGAGTCTGCTACAATGATCCAAGAGGTTCTATGGTATACACTGAATATTTTGATTCCTCTACAGTTCCAGACTCGACATGCGATCATCATGTAGCTCTTGACATCTGCGCAGATTCAGGTTATATCGCTAATCTGTATTGCCCAAATGTAGAATCGCATGTATTTATGATCGGTGGTTCGTCAGGATCAGCCGACAGCGAATTTATGGCAGACGATACATTTTTAAATACAGTCTGTACAATGCATGATGCGAACACACTTTTAAACTCCGTTCCATCTAACAACACGACACCGGGTGATTCTTCTGTTCTTCCCGGTTCACAGGCATCTACAGACTCATCTGCGGCTACAGACCAGCAGAACACTACTGATCAGTCTGATGGAACAAACCAGCAGGGTACTACCGATCAGTCTAATGGAACCGGCCAGCAGGGTACTACTGATCAATCCATTGGAGCTGGTCAGCACAGTACCATTGATCAGGCAGCAGATCCTGCTTTAACACAATAATCTAATAATTTATAATTGCAAGCACAAAAAAACCAGCATATGCTGGTTTTTTTGATGTTGATGTAATTTATAAATTGCTAAGGGGATTAGATTAATTTGCATTACTCTACATCCTGTAATGCCGCAACTCCTTCTTCGCCTGTACGAACCTTGACAACCTGTGCCACATCGTATACGAAGATCTTTCCATCTCCGATATGTCCAGTGTAGAGAGTCTTCTTTGCTGTCTCTATAACTGATTCTACCGGAATCTTTCCAACAATTACTTCTACTTTTACTTTTGGAAGCAATGTTGCATCAAGTTCAGCTCCACGGTATTTTTCTCCGGCACCCTTCTGGATACCACATCCCATAACCTGTGTAACTGTCATTCCTGTAACGCCAAGATCATTCATGGCTTTACGAAGTTTATCATAACGCGAAAGTTTTGCGATAATAACAACCTTATGTAATCCGCTAGGCGATGTCGATGCTGATACGACCGGCACAGCAGCTTCTTTTGCTGCAGTTGAAGCTGTCTTATACTCTGATGAACCAAGATCTGTATTTTCATTAACATCCATAACATCACCAGATACGTCCATGATAGCAAATCCTGCATATGCTGATGGAAGACCATGCTCTGTCGGATCAAGTCCGATAATTTCCTCTTCCTCAGTAACTCTGAGTCCAAGTGTAGCTTTAATAATAAGAAATACAATTGTAATCGTGACTGCTGTCCATGCTGCTACAGATACAAATCCTGTAAGCTGGAGTCCTAAAAGTTTAAATCCACCGCCATAGAAAAGTCCTACAAGCTCATTTCCCTTTGAGTCTGCGATCGAATATCCTGGAGCACTGTTTGTAGCAAAAAGTCCTACTGCGATCGTTCCCCATATACCATTCATCATGTGTACTGCTACTGCGCCGACAGGATCATCAATCCTAAGCACATAATCAAGGAACCATACACCAAAGCATACAAGAAGTCCTGCTACAGAACCGATAATGATCGCTCCAAAAGCATCTGTCACATCACAGCCTGCTGTTATTGCTACAAGTCCGGCAAGTGATGCATTAAGACACATAGAAACATCCGGTTTGCCATATTTTACCCAGGTGAAGATCATACATACTACTGTCGCAAGCGCAGGTGCGATTGTTGTAGTTACAAAAATTGATCCAAGCTGTTCTACTGATTTTGCAGCTGCACCGTTGAATCCATACCATCCAAGCCAGAGGATAAATACACCAAGTGCGCCGATCGTAATATTATGTCCCGGAATAGCATTTACCTTTGTAATATTTCCGCTTTTGTCTTTTGTAAATTTACCGATACGTGGTCCCAGTATTTTTGCACCAATAAGTGCACTGATGCCACCTACCATATGAATTGCACATGATCCTGCAAAATCATGGAATCCCAGTTGTGATAGCCATCCACCACCCCAAATCCAATGTGCTTCAATTGGATAAATAAGTGCTGAGATAACTGCTGAGTATACACAATACGAAATAAATTTTGTTCTCTCAGCCATAGCTCCTGATACAATAGTTGCTGTTGTTGCACAGAATACTAAGTTAAATACAAAGTTTGACCAATCAAAATCCTTGTATGATGTGAAGATGTCAAATCCCGGTTTTCCAATAAAACCAAGAACATCTTCTCCTAATAAAAGTGAGAAACCTATAAGAATGAATACAACTGTACCAATACAGAAATCCATCAGGTTTTTCATAAGTATGTTACCGGTATTCTTTGCTCTGGTAAAACCTGCTTCTACCATAGCAAAACCTGCCTGCATCCAAAATACTAACGCTGCCCCGATAAGGAACCAGACTCCGAAAATTACTCCACTAATCTCTTCTGTCATAGCTTTGTCCTCTCTTTCCTAATTTTCTTTCATTTAATAAAAAAGGAGACACTTTACCAAAATCCACAGCTTCGTGGTTCTGTAAAATGTCTCCATTTTATCTCTATTATTTTTCAACCTGATCCAGCGATATATACCTTATGTAAAGCCGGACTTTGTGTTTATTATACTTCGAAGATAAGATCTCCGTATGATGGCATTGGCCACATTTCTTTATCTACGATCATCTCAAGTTTATCAACTGGTGCTCTGAGTTCATCCATAGCTGTCTTGATAACATCTCTATAATATACAGCCTGATCTCTGCCCTCTTCCATGGCACCTGCCTTGTCAGTCTCATCGATAAGCTTTGCAAGTGCAACCTTTGCATCTGAAAGGAGAGCGGATGTCTCTGTAAGGAGTTCCGTCTGAACCGATACATCTACATCTGCTGCTGCAGCCTTTACTGCGCTTACAGACTGTGCAAGTGATGTAACATATTTGATAACCGCTGGAATAATCTGCTTTCCAGCTATATCGATCATAGCCTTTGCCTCTATATTAATAGTCTTAGCATATGTCTCATACTCGATCTCGGCACGGCTCTCAAGCTCTGTCTTTGTGAATACACCAAACTTCTCAAATGCTGCAACTGACTCAGGAGCAACGTATGCAGGAATTGCATCTACCATAGACTTGATGTTTGGAAGTCCACGTCTTTCTGCCTCAGCTACCCACTCATCTGAGTATCCGTTACCATTGAATACGATTCTCTGGTGCTCTACCGCATAATCCTTGATCAGATCATGTACAGCAAGGTCAAAGTTATCTGCTTTTTCAAGTACATCACAAGCATCTGAGAATGCTTCAGCTACAATTGTGTTGAGCACGATGTTGGCCTGTGCAACAGAATCCTGTGAACCAACCATACGGAACTCGAACTTGTTTCCTGTGAATGCAAATGGAGATGTACGGTTACGGTCTGTGGCATCCTTCATGAAATCAGGAATTGTCTTAACACCTGTCTCAAGCTTCTCTCCTTTTAAGCTGTGTGTAGCTGTTCCTGTTGAGATGAGCTGGTTTAATACATCTCCAAGCTGGTCTCCAAGGTAGATAGAAAGGATTGCAGGTGGTGCCTCATTAGCTCCAAGTCTGTGATCGTTTCCTACATCAGCAGCTGCTGCACGAAGGAGTGATGCATGCTCATCGATCGCCTTTAACATACATGTGAGTACAAGTAAGAACTGTACATTGTCATGTGGTGTTTTGCCCGGATCAAGTAAGTTGATACCATCATCTGTCGTGATAGACCAGTTGTCATGCTTTCCTGAACCATTAACTCCTGCAAATGGTTTCTCATGAAGTAAACACTGAAGTCCATGGCGGCCTGCCACTTTTTTGAGAGTCTCCATGATAAGCTGGTTGTGATCTACAGCTACATTACACTCTGCATATATTGGTGCAAGCTCGTGCTGTGCCGGTGCAACCTCATTGTGCTGTGTCTTTGCTGAAACTCCGAGTTTCCAGAGTTCTTTGTTTACATCTCTCATGTAAGCTGCGATTCTCTCACGGATAGCTCCGAAGTAATGATCATCCATCTCCTGTCCCTTTGGAGGCATAGCACCGAAGAGTGTACGTCCTGTGAAGATGAGATCCTTTCTCTGTAAATATTTCTCACGATCTACGATAAAGTACTCCTGCTCTGGTCCAACTGAAGGAGTAACCTTCTTTGATGTTGTATTTCCGAATAATCTTAAGAGGCGGAGTGCCTGATCGTTGATTGCTTCCATTGATCTAAGAAGAGGTGTCTTCTGGTCAAGAGCTTCACCTGTGTATGAACAGAAAGCTGTCGGAATGCAAAGTGTTGCGCCTGCTGCATCCTGTCTTACGAATGCAGGTGATGTACAATCCCATGCTGTATAACCTCTTGCCTCAAATGTAGCACGAAGACCACCTGATGGGAATGATGAAGCATCCGGCTCACCTTTAATTAATTCTTTTCCTGAGAAACTCATAAGTACTTTTCCATTTGGCATTGGAGAAGTTATAAATGAATCATGCTTCTCAGCTGTAACTCCTGTAAGTGGCTGGAACCAGTGTGTGTAATGTGTTGCACCTTTCTCGATTGCCCATTCTTTCATCTCGTGTGCGATAACATCTGCTGTCTCGAGATCAAGATCCTGACCTTCATCCATAACCTCATGAAGTTTCTTGTAAACTTTCTTTGGGAGACGCTCCTGCATAACTGCATCATTAAATACGTTCTCTCCGAAGATGTCTGCTACGTTGAAATATTCCTGTTCGCTCATATCTTACATCCTTTCTGTTCATCAATCCCCTTATGTGAATTGTTATTTTCAAATAATGTTTAAACAGCTTCTTTATTCATTAAAAAAGAGGGCACTCCATCTATGTGGAACGCCCTCGTTCAATTCGCTTAACATTATTTCTGAAATTAAGATACTCCTTTTTGCAATAAAAATCAAGCTAAAATATTAAAAAAATTAAGTTTTATAAATTTTCACTATATACTACTGCTTTTTTTTAAGTCAACTGTGCATTTTTGCCATATAGTCAGCTATTTTCTTATCCATTCCTATTATATGGTTTACCAGCCATCCTAAGAGAAAATCTATAAGATGAAGCAGATATTCCTGCTGATTGTCATCAATCTCATCAAGTTCCTCCAGGTCTATCGTGACAAGCTTTTCGACAAACGACTCATGCGCCATGCGCTGTGCCTCCAATCCGGGATAGCCGATCTCCTCCATAAGATTTTCCTCATCACTGAAATGTATCTCTGTATAATTTTTGAGTTCTGCCAAAAGCCTCATTATCTCATCATACTTATCGTGGACAAATTCTGTATTTATCACATCATTTGTCTCTCTTATAATTTCAAACAGCTTTTTATGTTCCTCATCAACCATCTCTATGCCTGTCTTATACTTATCCGTAAATGCAAATGGATCCTCGTCCTCTTTTGCCTCAAGTTTTCCTATCATCATGTCACTGCTTAAAATGTGATGATACAGCCATCTTACAAGATATTTTATAAGCTCGTTCAATGACTCTTTTGCTGCTGCATCCGATGAATCATCTATTTTGAATTCATTTATTTTTGTCTTAAATGCTGCATGTTCCTTTTTTTGCAATGGAAGCTCAGGATCGTTTATGCTTTCCATATATGCCTCTTCGTTCGCAAAATGTGTATTTGCATAGTCTTTCAGCTCATCGATAACCTTTAGTGCAAGAGACAGCACACTATCTGTTTTATTTGCCAGCTCCGATGCCTCATTTATCAGCTGAAAAAGCTTTTTATGTTCCTCGTCTATCTTTTCAATATGTATCATACAATCTTCTGTAAATTCGTACATATCCGCCCTCCTGTTCTAAAGTATGTACTCTAGGAATGATTCATTTAAAAGATTCCGAGAGTACATAAGTTAATATTACAATAAGATAATAGTCCTATTTTACTATAAAATCAACATCTAAAATCACTTTTTGGTAAAATCACTTTTTCAAATCTCTTTTTCAAATCTCATAACATAAGATCCAGTGCGCATACTATGACTGTAACTATTTATTTTGTTACTGCCATTTCTATAGCTTTGGCTGTAACATATTTTTAATGGAGTAAAAATGAAGAATAAACCAACAAATCCAAATCAGAAAATAAGAAACCACACCTACACCTCATATAATGAGGAGGATGATCAGACCGACTGCAGCCGCCAGACTGCACGATGCAATGGCTATGCTGATCTGCCGCTTGGCTGCGTATGTGAAGGCGTAGAAGTAAGAAACAGTGCTGATATTGATGCTAAACTGTACAAACAGTTAAAGCTGCACTAAATTATCTGCAAAACAAAAACCCCGGCATATGCCGGGGCAATAATGTATAATCTTATTCAGCTTTTCCAACTGATCCGAAAAGTTCCATCTTCTCTTTAACTGTTGCCTTAATAGCTTCAGCTCCTGGAGCAAGAAGTTTACGAGGATCAAATCCTTTTCCTTCAAGATCTTTTCCAGCCTCAATGTATTTACGTGTTGCATCTGCAAATGATAACTGGCACTCTGTGTTTACGTTGATCTTTGAAACACCAAGATCGATAGCTTTCTTAATCATCTCTGCAGGGATACCTGTACCACCATGAAGTACTAATGGCATAACACCTGTCTTCTGCTGGATAGCATCAAGAGTCTCAAAGCTGAGTCCTGCCCAGTTCTCTGGATATTTTCCGTGGATGTTTCCGATTCCGGCTGCAAGCATATCTACACCGAGATCAGCAACTCTCTTACACTCGTCTGGATCAGCGCACTCGCCCATTCCAACTACTCCGTCTTCTTCTCCACCGATAGAACCAACTTCTGCTTCGATGGACATGCCCATTGCATGAGCAACTGCTACTAACTCTTTTGTCTTAGCAACGTTCTCATCGATTGGATAATGTGATCCATCGAACATGATTGATGTAAATCCGGCTTTGATACATTTATAGCATCCTTCGTATGTTCCATGATCAAGATGAAGTGCTACCGGAACTGTAATTCCAAGTTCATCGTGCATAGCCTTAACCATTGCTGCTACTGTACCGAATCCTGTCATATACTTTCCAGCGCCCTCAGATACTCCAAGGATTACAGGGCTTTTTAATTCCTCAGCTGTTAAAAGAACTGATTTTGTCCACTCAAGGTTGTTGATATTGAACTGTCCTACTGCGTAATGTCCTTCTTTTGCTTTTTTAAGCATTTCTGCTGCAGATACTAACATAATTTTTCCTCCTGTTCAAAAACCTGATACCGCATATATAATATCAAGTCTGGTTTATGTTTTGTATGCCTTATCTCAAGGCAACTACATTATATTACATATCACAACAAAAATAAAGTTAAATTTTTAACAGTTTAACACATTATTGTAATCTGCTTGTTCAAATTCTTTATAGTAAGGTCGCTGTGGGCGCCACCAAACTCACCATCGAGTGTCCACGGAACCTCCTCATCGCTTGTTATATGAAGTTCATTTGTCTTAAAAGAATAAATAAGTTCATTGTCATTTTCCCGGTTTGTAAGTCCACCCAGGATTTTGTTAAGCTCTATAGGATTTTTAGGCATCTTTATCAGGGTAACCTCAAATAACCCATCATCAAGCAATACATCCGGTCCTGAAATACCTTTAAATCCTCCTACTGAAAGAGAATTCGTTACCATCCCGTATATAAATTCGTCTTCAATCTCCTCATCATCATGCATAACTTTCATCCTATATGATGTAATATCCATAATGTGCTTTGCACCTTCAAGTATATATGCTGCATGACCAAGGATATTTTTCATCTGCTGTGATGTCTGATATGAAACTTCTGTAAACAGACCGAATGCTGCAACATACACAAATGTATCATTATTGAATGAACCCACATCACACGGAAATGGATTACCAAGGACTGCTGTTTCCGCAGCTTTTTCCATATCCTTTGGAATTCCAAGTGAGTTAGCAAAATCATTTGTACTTCCCGCCGGAATATATCCAATAGGAACATTTACATCACTCTGCTCCATTCCTGTTACAACCTCATCGAGAGTTCCATCTCCTCCGCAGCAGACAACAAGATCATATTTTTTTGCCTTTTTTCTGACTTTTCTTATTGCATCACCCTGACTCTGCGTAGGATAAATAGTAATCATATAGCCTGCTTTTGTCATTATATCCACAATATTGACAAGATGGTCTTTTATCAGTCCCTTTCCCGATTTTGGATTAAATACAAATAATAATTTCTTTTTCACTATCTTAGCTCCTCTGCAATTGCTGAAAGTTTCTTTAGTCTATGGTTCACACCCGATTTTCCTACAGGCGGATCAAAATATCCACCCAGCTCCTTAAGCGTAGCCTCAGGATATTCAAGTCTTAACCTTGCAGTTTCCTTTAACACATCAGGCAGTTTTTCAAGCCCTGTCTTATCACGTATCAGTTCAATATCCTCGATCTGCCTTACAGCAGCATTAACAGTCTTTTTAATATTGGCTGTTTCACAGTTTACTTTACGGTTTACGCTGTTGCGCATTTCTTTTAAAATACGTACGTTTTCAAGATTCATGAGTGAAACATATGCTTCCATGACATTAAGGCAGTCCACAATATTCGAGCCTTCCTTGAGATAAACGACATAATGTGATTTCCGCCCGACGATCTTTGCGTCAGTATCAAAGCCTTTTAGTATTTCTTGTATCTGCTCTGCCTGACTGCTGCTCTTACATACAATTTCAAAATGATAAGATTTCTGTGGATTGCTGATCGACCCCGCAGCCATAAAAACACCTCTCAGATATGCTCTTTTACAGCATGTCTGCATCAGTATAAGACCATCGGCAGCCGCATATCCGGGTTTTTCAAGCTTAAGTGCTGACATTATCCGCTTTGTATCACTCTGGGTAAGAGGACTGCCGGCATCAACGGAAAACGCTTTCTTCATCAGGACCTCATACTTGTGGATCACAAGCTCATTTTCTGATTCAAGCACCAGACATCCGGTGTCTTTATCTATAGCGCCATCCATATTTATTATACCTGCAAGTTCTGCAAGCTGGCAGTGCCTGCTTCTTGGCACCTGTCCTAAAAGTTCCTTTTTTACATCACTAGAAAATGACATATCTACTTTCCTCTTAATGCATCTTTTCCTATATCACGATGTTCTATCTTAAGTCCATAATCCTTTCCATCAGAAAGTCTTTTGTAAAGCTCATTTGCAAGTGTTACTGATCTGTGCTTTCCACCTGTACATCCAATCGAAATAACCAGCTGGTTTTTTCCTTCAGATATATAATTAGGGATAAGGAACTTTATCATATCCTCCAGTTTATTGCTGAATTCAACCGCTTCCGGAAACTGCATTACATAATCCTGTATTTCCTTATCATTTCCCGTCTTTGCCCGGAGTCCTTCTATATAGTATGGGTTGGGCAGAAATCTGACATCCATGACTATATCCGAATCTGAAGGTATGCCATATTTGAATCCAAATGACAATATAGTTATAAATAAATTCTTATAATCCTGATTATCAACAAATATTTTTTCAAGCTCAGTTTTAAGAAGCTGGCTTGTTTATATATATCCGCATTACTTTTTAAAAATTCCATTTTTTTGCGTTCGAGCGCTATTCCCGTATTGATGCGTTCTGCTCCTGCCAACGGGTGGCTTCTCCTTGTTTCCTTGTATCTTTTTACAAGTACTTCATCCTCCGCATCAAGAAAAAGTATTTCATATGGAAATTTTTTTGCCTTTAATGCCTTTAAAGTATTTGGTATATCTTCAAATCCGGATCCGTTTCTTACATCTATTCCTACAGCAACTTTTGTTATGTCACTGTGAAAACTGTTTGAAAAATCAATCAGCTTATCCAGTAACTGTATAGGAAGATTATCAATACAAAAATACCCGATATCTTCCATCATCTTCATTGCTGTACTTCTTCCCGCACCGGACATTCCCGTAACGATTACAAATTTCACTAAAATTCTCCAATCATCTTAACTTCTGGTTCAAGTCCTACATTGTATTTATCTTTTACGATTCTTTGGACATCACCAATAAGTTTTACTACATCAGCAGCTGTCGCACCGCCCTTATTTATTACAAATCCACAGTGTTTTGCTGAAACCTGTGCTCCTCCGACTGTATATCCTGCCAGATCGCTGTCCATTATAAGTTTTCCTGCAAAATATCCTTCCGGTCTTTTGAATGTACTTCCGGCACTTGGATATTCGAGCGGCTGCTTGTCTATCCTCCGCTGCCTGAAATCTGCCATTTTCTCTTTTATGAGTGCTTTATCACCATCTTCTAGTGCAAATACAGCGCTTATAACTATATAGTTATTCTCCGGTATGCAGCTGTGCCTATAGGAAAGTTCCAGTTCGTCGGCTGAAAGCGTCTTTATCTGTCCGTCTAATGTTATAACCGTTGCATTTTTTATGATCTGCTTGATTTCTCCACCATAAGCCCCTGCATTCATGACAACTGCACCGCCTATATTTCCCGGAATGCCTGACGCAAACTCCATTCCGCATAATCCTGCCTCCGCCGCTTTCGATGCGGCGGCGCCAAGACCTGCACCGGCTGAGGCTGTGATAGTTTTGCCGGATATAGTTATGTCCTTCATTCCCTTTCCTATTTCTATCACAAGTCCACGTATACCAAAATCACCTACCAGCAGATTGCTTCCATTTCCTATAACAGTTACCGGCATATCAGTTTCCCTTGCCGGTTTCCAAGTATCTTAAAGGCATGTCGTCCAATTTACGCTGCGTTCTGCCGTTCCTCCAATTCGAATGTCGCCGTTTTCATTGGTTCATCAAAAAACAGTTTAAGTTCTGGAATCTTTTGTGTTATTTTGTCTACAAATTGCTGGTTCATATTTATTTCCTTCTTGTCAGGTTTATTATATCAGATGGTTTCCGGTATCGTGTTCTATGCTTCTTTTAAGAATGCAATATAACCCTTAAGAGCCTCATAAAGATCTACTTTACTGATTATCTCCCATGGTGCATGCATATTAAGCACAGGAACACCGCTATCTATTACATTCATGTCGTAGTTTGCAAGGATGTATGCGATCGTTCCGCCGCCACCTACATACGGCCAAACTCTCAGCGATGGAATGAAACTTCATGTTTTCATAAATCTTTCTAAGTTTGCTACCCATCGTTAAAGCCAGTTTTCCTCTTGCTCCTGTATATTTATTGAATACAAGTCCTTTTCCAAAGTAAGCAGAATTTTTCTTTTCCATAACTGATGGATAGTTTGGATCGAAAGCTGCTGATACATCTGATGAGAACGCACAGAATTTTTGGCACGTCTTACTGCAAGTTCTGTGTACTCTCCTGCAAGGTTCATAACCTCTGCAACACAATTTTCGAAGAAACGTGACTGCATTCCGCTTGCCCCTACAGAACCGATTTCTTCTTTGTCCACAAGGAGACATACACTTGTATACTCAGGATCAGTAACTTCAAGCATAGCCCTGTAAGAAGGGTATGCACATACCCGGTCATCATGTCCATAACCCATGATCATACTCCGGTCAAGACCATAATCCCTTGCTTCTCCTGCCGGAACCACCTCTATCTCTGCTGAAAGGAAATCGTCCTCATCAACCTTGTATTCTTTTGAAAGAATATTTAAGATATTTGTTTTTACTCTGTCTTTGATATCTTTGTCATTCTCATCTTTCTCTGGTCCCGGAATGCTTCCGATAAGGACATCGAGATTTTCTCCCTCTATAACCTCTGAGGCCTTTTTGCTCATCTGGTCACCTGAAAGATGTATAAGAAGATCACTTACCCCAACTACAGGATCTCCAGGTTTGTCGCCAATATTGACTTTTACGGTTGTTCCATCTTTTTTGCATATTACGCCATGAAGAGCGAGAGGTAATGTAACCCACTGATATTTCTTGATTCCACCATAATATATGTGTGTCAAAGTGACCATCTCTGTATCCTCGTAAAGTGGTACCTGTTTTAAGTCCATACGAGGTGAATCAATATGGGCTCCGAGAATATTCATTCCATCCTCTATGCTCTTTTTACCTATATTAAAAAGAGCAACTCCTTTTCCCATATTGTCTGCTACGATTCTGTCTCCAGCTTTTACTGCAGTTTTATTTTTGATGAGTTCATCAAGATCTTTATAACCGTGTGCTACGGCATCTTTATATACTGCACTGGTGCATTCACGTTCTGTCTTACAATCTGAGATAAATTTACGGTAATCTTCCGCAAATGAAAATACCTCATCTCTCTTTTTTCCTTCCGGGTACTTCTCCCATGCATTCTTTTTTTCCATTAATTATTCCTCCGAGTTTTTTGTAAGATTTGCCTGAACGCGGCGATACAACTCATAGAACATAGCCGACTTTTCAGATTAACTGCGGCAGTCTCAACGATCACCGCAAGATTACGGCCCGGTCTTATTGGAAGTGAATGACATACAACTTTATTTCCAAGGTACTCTGCATATTCCTCCTCAAGTCCTAATCTGTCATACTCAGCTTCCTTTTTCCAGTCCTCAAGTTTAATAACAAGATCGATCTGCTGTTTTTCCTTTACACACTCTACACCATAAAGTGTTTTTACATCTATTATTCCAATTCCGCGCAGTTCTATAAAATGACGCGTAATTTCCGGCGATGTTCCCATAAGTGTATGCTCGTTGATTTTACGGATTTCGACAACATCATCAGTAACAAGACCCGTTATCCGCGTGCCGCCGCCAGCTCAAAGGCGACCTCACTTTTCCGATTCCACTCTCGCCTGTTATCATCACACCTTCTCCATATACATCATTGAACATTTGTTGGACAGAAACGGCGCAAGACGACAAATAAATACCATAAGTCCACAGATCTTAGATCTTCATTTGAAAGCAATGCTCTAAGGCCTCCTAATAAAATCTCATTAGGATCCTGCAAAATAATACACGGAATATCAAATTCCATAAATCTGCTGTAGCGTTCTCTTTTTCATCTCATTCGGCATCTTCTCGATGCGATGTATGTGTATTCTACGTTTCCTATGATCTGTATTCGGCTGCCGCCCGAAATGCTCAGTATCCAGAAACGCCAATGCCACGATCTGTTTACATCAGAACATTCTATTTTACGTGCTTTAAGATCAATGTCATCGATAAGGTTTTTAAGATCAAATTAGTTCCGGAACGCTGCGGTGGCTTTCTTGTGCTCCATTCATATCTGCCCCTCCATATGTCCTATAAAAATTTGTAAGCTTTTTACAGATAGTATATCAAATTTTTGTGAATCTTTCCATATAAATTATTCAGCAGTTTTATGGGTGAAAAAATTTATATACCGCTGCCGCTTGCGCCTCATTCATTGATTCTCATGGATCCTCCAGAGATGCATCTTTTATTTTCTCTATGGACTGGTATCTTCTCATAAGAGCCTTTCTTCTTGCCGGTCCTATTCCCTCGATATCATCCAGTACAGAGTGTACCTGGCTTTTTGATCTTAATGAGCGGTGATATTCTATGGCAAATCTATGAGCCTCATCCTGGATCCTTGTGATAAGCTTAAATCCTTCACCATGTCTGTCGATCGGTATTTCTTCATTGTTGAAATAAAGGCCTCTTGTCCTGTGAAAATCATCTTTCACCATACCACAGACCGGTATTGACAATCCAAGCTCCGATAAAACCTCAAGACACACATTAACCTGTCCTTTTCCACCATCCATCATTATTACATCCGGAAATCTGTTGAAGCTTCCCACCTCATCCGGAAGATTCTTTTCGGAAAGCTGTTTCTTTTCATCTATTCCGTGCACGAATCTTCTTGTAAGTACCTCATGCATTGATCCGTAATCATCCGGTCCAGTGATAGTCTTTAATTTAAATTTTCTGTAATCACTTCTTTTAGGCTTTCCTTTTTCATATACGATCATTGAGCCGACAGTCTCAAAGCCATTAATATTTGATATATCAAATGCTTCCATTCTGTTTAAATTGCCAAGGCCAAGCAGCTTTTCTATTTCCTTTACCGCTCCGATCGTTCTGCCTTCTTCTCTCTTTATGCGTTCCTTATCCTGGCTTAACACAAGAAGTGCATTTTTCTTTGCAAGCTCCACTAGTTTTTCCTTCATTCCTTTTTGTGGAACCTTTATGATAACCTTTCTACCCCTCTTTTCCGAAAGCCATTGTTCAAGGATTTCCATATCCTCTATCTTTTTTTGAAGCATTATCTCTCTTGGGATAAAAGGTGTTCCTGAATAAAACTGTTTTACAAAGTTATTCAGTATATTATCTTCTGACTGTTCGGTTCCGACACGGACATGGAAATGATCTCTTCCGATAAGCTTTCCGCCTCGTATAAAAAATACCTGAACAACTGCATCTGTATCGTCATTGGCAAGGGCGATTATATCTTTATCCTCTCCATCAGCATTAGTTATTTTCTGTTTCTGTGCCACCTGTTTAACACTTGATAGAAGATTCCTGTATTCCGCTGCCTTTTCAAACTCAAGTTCTTCAGATGCCTGCTCCATCTTTTCCGTAAGCATTTTTATAACCGGTGTATAATTTCCATTCAAAAATTCAAGCACACCGCTTACCTTATTATTATATTCCTCCGGTGTTATATATCCCTGGCATGGCGCATCACATTTATGGATATGATAATTAAGACACGCTCTGTCAAGCCCGATATCCCGGGGCAGTTTTCTGTTGCAGGTCCTAAGACCATATATTTTATTTATAAGGTCTATCGTGTCTTTAACCGCCCCTGCACTTGTATAAGGACCAAAGTATCTTGATCTATCCTTTTTCATCTGTCTTGAAAACATTACACGCGGAAACGTCTCACCGACAGTCACTTTTATATACGGATAAGTCTTATCATCACGCAACATCGTATTATACTTTGGACAATGTTCCTTGATAAGATTACATTCCAGAACAAGAGCTTCAAGTTCAGAATCGGTAATGATATATTCAAAATATTCAATATGCTCTACCATCTGTCTTTTCTTGATTCCCTCATCATGGCTCGGCTGAAAATACTGGTGCACTCTCTTAGTGAGGCTTTTAGCTTTGCCTATATATATAATCGCATCAGTTTTGTCATGCATAATATAAACTCCCGGTTGATCCGGGAGTTTTTTTAATTCTTCCTGTATATTAAATGTCTTTTCCATAACGATTATTCTTCAAACATACTATCCGGGTCTACATAGTCACGGTTTGTATCTTTATCATTGTTTTCGGCTTCCATAGCCTGCTCAAAGAAATCCTTTTTGTCATCTTCACCATCCGTTTCAGGAATTCCTTTCATCTCACGGAACATTTTCATAAATTCCTTACCTGTGATAGTTTCCTTTTCGTACAGATAATCTGAAATACGATCGAGTATAACCCTGTTATCCTCGAGAAGCTTAGTTGCTTCATTGTAACAGTGATTTATTATTCCAAGTACCTCTTTGTCAATCTCCGCTGAAGTATCCTCACCACATATAAGGCCTGCTCTTCCATCAAGATACTGTGTTTCAACAGTTGCCAGACACATCATTCCAAACTTATCTGACATACCATACATTGTAACCATTGCACGGGCAATCTTTGTTGCATTTTCTATGTCATTTGCAGCTCCGCTTGTTGCAGAGTGGAATACAACAACCTCAGCCGCACGTCCGGCCATAAACGTTGTGATCTTTGCAATAAGTTCATCCTTTGTCTCGAGATATTTCTCTTCCTCAGGTGTCTGGAGTGTATAACCTAAAGCTCCCATTGTTCTAGGAACGATCGTAATCTTCTGAACCGGCTCAGTATTCTTCTGTAATGCCGATACAAGGGCATGCCCTACCTCATGGTATGAGACGATCTTTCTTTCTTTATCGCTCATGACACGGTCTTTTTTCTCTTTGCCACCTACAGCTACAAGTTCAAATGCTTCAAACAGATCTGCCTGATTCACAAACTGTCTTCCATGCTTTACTGCATTAATGGCAGCTTCATTTATCATGTTGGCAAGATCCGATCCGACAAGTCCTGCTGTGGCAAGTGCCAGTGCGTCAAGATCTACTGTCTCATCCATCTTTACATCTTTCGAATGTACTTTTAAAGTTTCAAGTCTTCCTTTCAGGTCAGGCTTATCAACAATGATACGTCTGTCAAAACGGCCCGGACGAAGAAGTGCCTTATCGAGAACCTCCGGTCTGTTTGTAGCTGCAAGTATAAGAAGACCCTTTGATGTATCAAATCCGTCCATCTCTGCAAGTAACTGGTTTAATGTCTGTTCTCTCTCATCATTTCCACTTCCAAACTTGGAATCACGGCTCTTACCTATAGCATCGATCTCATCGATAAATATGATACACGGCGCCATTTTCTGTGCTTCTTTGAAAAGATCACGCACTCGCGATGCTCCGACACCAACAAACATTTCTACAAAATCCGAGCCTGCAAGTGAGAAAAACGGAACTCCCGCCTCACCAGCTACGGCCTTTGCAAGAAGTGTCTTACCTGTTCCCGGAGGTCCTACTAAAAGTGCTCCTTTGGGAAGCTTAGCCCCGATAGTTTTATATTTACCTGGATTGTGAAGGAAATCAACAACTTCCTGTAATGATTCCTTCGCCTCATCCTGTCCTGCAACATCCTTAAATGTTACTCCCGTGGACTTTTCTACATATACCTTGGCAGTCGATTTTCCAACTCCCATTCCCATGCTTCCGCCCATTTTCTTGGACAAAAAGGCAAATAATACCCATAAAAGAAGAAGTGGTATTATAAAGCTCAATATATTAAGCACCCACGTAGAAGTATTATCTGGAATAGCTGCGTTGATCTTTATCGGTTTTCCTTCGGATGTCTTTGACGTTTTTAATTCTTTTAACAGTTCTTCATCAGCAATTCTTCCTGTGTAATATTTCACATCATAGCTGTCATGTCCATCATCGACAAGTGTATAGTCTATCTCATAAGAATCAAATTCCACAGACTTTACATTTCCTTTATCTAGTTCTTCAAGAAAGTCTGTATACGTCTTCTCCTGTGTGCTCGCATTAGAGATATGATTCGAAATAAGCGCATAAACAAACAGTGCCAGAAGCGCCGTTATGACAAATGCCATGATTCCCTGACCGCCACGGTTATTCCGGTTTCCTCCGTTGTTTCTGCCGCCGTTACCGCCGTTATTGCCTCCATTGCTGCCATTATTTCCATTATTATAATTATATTTGTTAGGTCCCTGATTATCCATAATTCCTCCGTTATGGTACATTATTCTCAACTGTCCAGTATCTTCACCACTGCAAGCCCAAGGCTTATCGATATCTGACAGATACATTTATAGTTGTATATCGTCATGAACTATATTATAAAAAAGTGCGATTAAAATCAACCGCACCTTTCTAAATATTACATTAAATTATAGTAAATTAATAATTTTTATCGTTTTATCTTTGTAGCAGCCTCTATAAATCCATGGAATAATGGATGTGGACGATTTGGACGCGACTTAAGTTCAGGATGTGCCTGTGTTGCGATAAACCAAGGATGATCCGGAAGTTCGATCATCTCAATGATCCTACCATCCGGTGAAGTTCCACAAAGTCTCATTCCGTTATCTAAAAGGCTTCTATAGTCGTTGTTTACCTCATAACGATGGCGATGACGCTCGTTTATATTTTCTGTTCCGTACATTTCGTATGCTTTAGAGTCTTTTTCAAGTACACAAGGATATGAACCCAGTCTGAGCGTTCCTCCGATATCTTCTACTCCATTCTGGTCAGGCATTAATGCGATAACCGGATGTGCAGTGTTAGGATCGAGTTCTATACTGTGTGCGTCATTAAATCTGCATACATGACGGGCAAATTCTATAATAGCAACCTGCATTCCAAGACAGATTCCAAGATATGGGATATTGTTTTCTCTTGCATATTTTGCAGCAGAGATCATTCCCTCTACTCCACGATCACCAAATCCACCTGGAACGATTATTCCCTGGATTCCATCAAAATCTCTGCGGCATTGTCATCATTTAATAGTTCTGAATCAACCCAGTTTATATCAACAGTTGCATGCTCCGGAATCCCACCATGCTTTAATGCCTCAACGACAGAAATATATGCATCATGAAGAGCCGTATATTTTCCAACGAGTGCTATTTTAACCTCTTTGTCAGGATGGCGCAGATCATCAACCATCTGTTTCCAGTCAGCAAGATCCGGTTCAGGACAGTCAAGATCCAGACACTCACATGCCACTTTTGCAAGATTCTCTGCTTCCATTGCCAGAGGTGCCTCGTATAAATATTCAACATCAAGATTCTGTAGTACATGGGAATTTGGCACATTACAAAACAGTGCAATCTTATCCTTAAGTCCTTGATCAAGCTCATGCTCTGAACGACATACGATTATATCCGGCTGTATTCCCATTCCCTGAAGTTCCTTAACACTTGCCTGTGTAGGTTTCGTCTTTAATTCTCCCGAAGCCTTAATATATGGAATAAGCGTTACGTGGCAGAGTATTGCATTCTCATGTCCCACTTCATGCTGGAACTGCCTTATTGCCTCAAGGAAAGGCTGGCTCTCGATATCTCCGACTGTTCCACCAACTTCTATTATTGCGATAGTTGTATCTTTTGAAGTGAAATCCCTGTAGAATCTGCTTTTTATTTCATTTGTAATATGAGGAATTACCTGTACTGTTCCTCCGCCATAATCACCACGGCGCTCCTTCTGTAATACTGACCAGTAAACCTTACCGGTTGTAACGTTTGAATTATTTGTAAGACTTTCATCAATAAATCGCTCATAATGTCCAAGATCAAGATCAGTCTCTGCTCCATCGTCAGTTACAAAAACCTCTCCATGCTGGATAGGATTCATTGTTCCCGGGTCAATATTAATGTATGGATCAAACTTCTGCATTGTCACTTTATATCCGCGTGCTTTTAAAGAGACGTCCCAGCGACGCTGCTGTAATTCCTTTTCCAAGTCCGGATACTACTCCACCAGTGACAAACACGTATTTTACAGGCATAATTTTCCTCCTTATTAAATGTAATCACCTATTTTACGTTAATTAATGAAAATAACCAATTTATTATACAGCCTTACATTCATTAATGCAATTTGTTTTTTTATATTTTAAAATTAATTTTTATTATCATGTTACTGTTCACACCTGACAGTGTGACCAGTAACGATATCATTGCTACATCTGATGTCTGACAACCTTATATTCATCTCCTGATCTGTAAAACGGACATTTTTTATAGCTGCTCTGCACAAATCTCGCCATATCATCCTCGTCCATATTCACAGAACAATAATATTCCTCATCATCGTCATCATACTCATTGTATGCACAAAAATCACAGCATGTTTCCATGAAATAATCTCCTATTTAAAGCTGTTTGTATTCTTATCATATTTATAATCTATTTTTTTTAGCTGTTCTTCTATAGTCTCTGAATCAGTCATATAAGCGGCTGCAAGCTCTTCGAGATTAGAATAATTATCCCTCAGCTGGGTATTTACAAAGCTAAGGAGCATTACCGGATCCTTCGGCAGATTCATCTGTATACCTCCAATTTTTATTGTTCAAATACATGTTTTATACTGTCATAGTGTAAAAATTCCCCGTGTGATGCAATATCTTTTATTTCTTCAAGTGTTGCGATCTTAAAGCCAAGCGCTTCTTCTTTTTGTATTGTTATATCACTCTCGTCAAAATCAAGTTCAAATCTGTACACATCAACAAAGTAATTATCTCCCTCACCCGGATTTTCCCTATGGTATGTATATGCAAGCCTTCCATTACAATCTGACACATCAAGTCCGACTTCTTCCCTTACCTCGCGGCACACTGCAGTATATGAATCCTCTCCTGCCTGCGCTGCTCCACCTGACACTTCCCACCATCCCGGTGCCCATGCCTTTGTCATGACTCTTTGTGTTATAAGAAATTTCCCATCCGGCCTGCTTATCACTCCAAGAACAGACAGATGGTACTCGTCATCTTTTAATGTCCAGTCATTTCTTTTCATGGTCCTTCCAGTAGGTTTCTTGTTTTTATCGTATATATCCCATAATTCCATTTTCTTTATTCTCCGTTTATTTATTTTTTAATATTCTGATTATATCACATTTTCAATTTGGATGTCACGAAGTTGTTTGCGCAATGTTTTTGCTTTCGGCAGATATTTCTCCATAAGTGCCCAGAATCTTTCATTATGGCTTGGTTCAAGCAAATGAGTAAGCTCATGTACAACAACATATTCCACACATTCCTCCGGTGCCTTAGCAAGTGCCAGATTAAAATTCAGATGATGTGACATTACATTACATGAGCCCCATCTGGTTTTCATCTTTTTAATCGTAAATCCTGATGAGCTTACATTCATTACCGGCTCCCATTTTTTTATAAGGCTTTCTATCTGCTTCTTAAGCTTCTGCCTCATCTCCCTTTCCATAAAGGCGCCATAACAGGAGCCTCTTTCACATTTTTATTCTTTTCTTCTATTCTCAAAACTGCATTTTGTATCCATTCTTCATGCGCTTTTATAAATCTTCGTATATCTTCTTCTTTCATATTGTATGGTGCCGAAACCTCGACCCGTCCATCCGGTTCTTTTACCCTGAGATACATATTTTTATTTTCTTCCGTGTTATATATATTTTAACCTTATTTTCCATTATGCGACCTCTCTAAATTATATTTTACATTTGTATTTTCTTTTTGTATACTGTTTTATAACATTTTAACTTAAACATCCCACATTATATTGTGGTAAATTTTATATTTTAAATTATATCAGGAGAATATAATGGAAACAAAAGAACTTGCCTTAGAGGTTATAAAACGTTTAAAAACCCAATATCCGGATTCTGACTGCACTCTTGATTATGATGAGGCGTGGAAACTCCTTGTCTCTGTGCGTCTTGCCGCACAGTGCACCGACGCCCGCGTCAACATTGTCGTCGTTGATCTGTTCGCTAAATTTCCCGGCATAAAAGAGCTTGCCGCTGCCCCAGTCGGACAGATTGAAGAAATCATCCGTCCATGCGGTCTAGGCAAAAGTAAAGCCCGTGATATAAGTGCATGTATGAAAATGCTCTGCGATGAATTTAACGGCTGCGTTCCAGATAACATGAAAGACCTGCTGCGCCTTCCCGGTGTCGGCAGAAAAGTGCAAACCTTATCATGGGGGATGTATTCGGTCAGCCGGCTATCGTAACTGACACCCACTGCATACGCCTTTGTAACCGAATCGGACTTGTTGACCAGATCAAAGAAAAAAAGTCGAAATGGCTTTGTGGAAAATAATACCTCCTGAGGAAAGCAACAGCTTCTGCCACCGGCTGGTAGACCATGGAAGAGCTGTCTGTACCGCAAGGACTGCACCTTATTGTGACAAATGTGTCCTTAATGATATATGCGCTCACAACGTTGCTGTTCACACGCAAGCTTGACACTGCGCTGTCAAGCTATGCGCCATAGTGTTAATTATTGAATGATTACAGCCCTGCCTCGTAGAGGCATTTTAAATGGGCTGTAATCGTTGCTGGTCGCACTGTTAGGTGTGAACAGCAACCTCACAACATATAGTTTATACAATTTTTTTACACTTTATATATTGAAAAGCATAAGCCACCATGATATACTCTAATCAAGTTAATAATTGATACCGAGAGACAAGAGCAAGGTAAAATAGCGAAGTAATTTCGTTTTATTTTTCTTGCTCTTTTTTATTACCCAAAAGGAGACAAAAATATGTATGATGCAGCAATTATAGGAGCAGGCGTTGTTGGAAGCGCAATCGCAAGAGAGCTTTCAAAATATAACATAAATGCCTGTGTTATCGAAAAAGATGAGGATGTATGCAGCGGCACATCAAAAGCAAACAGCGCCATTGTCCATGCCGGCTTTGATGCCACCCCGGGCACTTTAAAAGCGCAGTTAAATGTAGAAGGAAATTCAATGATGGACAAGCTTGCAGAAGAACTTGATTTTCCGTTTAAGCGTAACGGCTCCCTCGTAATATGCACCGAACCTTCTAATCTTGAAGGACTGGAAAAATTATATGATAAAGGCCAAAAAAACAATGTTCCCGGTCTAAAGATCATAGGCCGTAAAGAACTGATAAATATGGAGCCAAATGTATCAGATGATGCATGTTTTGCATTATATGCGCCTACCGGCGGAATTGTATGTCCATTCAACCTTACAATAGCGCTTGCTGAAAACGCATATACAAATGGGATCAAATTCTTACTGGACACAAAAGTAGACAACATAACACCAGCGTCTGAAGGATACGATATTTTAGTGACAAGAAAAAGACGCTTTAAAGAAGTAGTACATGCAAGGGCAGTCATAAATGCTGCTGGTGTTTATGCAGATGAGATAAATAATATGGTAAGTGCCCATAAGCTGCATATAACAGCAAGAAAAGGTGAATATATGCTCGACAAAACAGCCGGGGATCATGTAAAACATACAATATTCCAGCTTCCGGGCAAAATGGGTAAAGGAATACTTGTAACTCCTACAGTCCATGGAAATCTGCTTGTAGGTCCTACCGCTGTAGATGTGGACGATAAAGAAGCAATAAACACCACCGCCGACGGACTTGAAACAGTTGCCGCAAAATCATCTCTGGCAGTTAAAATGTTCCTCTCCGTCAGGTTATAACCTCTTTGCCGGTCTTAGGGCACTACGAAGCAGGTGATGATTTTGTCATAGGGGAAGCCAGTGATGCTGATCTATTTTTCAACGCTGCCGGTATCGAATCTCCCGGACTTTCATCCGCACCTGCTATCGGTATAATGGTTGCAAAAATGGTCGCTGACAGATTAGGTCTTACTGAAAACAAAAGCTTTGATCCTATACGAAAAGGCATATTAAACCCTTCAAGTCTGAGTATCGAAGATCGAAATGCACTTATCAAAAGAATCCTGCATATGGCAATATTATCTGCCGGTGCGAAATGATAACAGAAGGCGAGATAATAGATTCTATCAGACGTCCGCTCGGCGCACGTTCCCTTGACGGCATAAAGCGCAGAACCCGGGCTGGAATGGGGCGATGCCAGGCCGGTTTTTGTTCCCCACGTACAATGGAAATATTAGAACGTGAGGTTCCTATGAGCATGTATGATATCACAAAATCCGGCGGCGATTCTACTTTATCGTCGGACGTAATAAGGAACTTTAAGAGGAGGTAAAGCATGAAAAATTATGATCTTGTAATTGTAGGAGGCGGTCCTGCCGGACTTGCCGCAGCAATATCTGCAAAAGACAATGGTATAGACAGTATTCTGATCATAGAACGTGATAAAGAACTCGGAGGCATATTAAATCAGTGTATACACAATGGTTTTGGTCTTCACACATTTAAGGAAGAGCTGACAGGTCCTGAATACGCAGCCCGTTTTATTGACCAGGTGCTTGAGCGCAAAATCGAGTATAAGCTCCAGACTATGGTTATGGATATATCAGATACCAAAAATAACTGCGTTAAATCACGAAGATGGTATGTTTGAAATAAAAGCAAAGGCTGTCATCCTCGCCATGGGCTGTCGGGAAAGAAGCCGCGGGGCTTTAAACATCCCCGGCTACCGCCCTGCCGGCATATATTCTGCCGGAACCGCACAACGCCTTGTAAACATTGAGGGTTATATGCCCGGAAAAGAAGTTGTTATATTAGGATCCGGTGATATAGGGCTTATAATGGCACGCCGCATGACATTAGAAGGTGCAAAAGTAAAAGTCGTTGCTGAGCTTATGCCTTATTCAGGCGGACTTAAGCGCAATATCGTACAGTGCCTTGATGATTTTAACATCCCATTAAAACTAAGTCACACAGTAGTTGATATAGAAGGAAAAGAACGCATAAAGGCTGTCACAATAGCCCAGGTCGGTCCTGACAGGAAACCAATTCCCGGTACAGAAGAAAGATACGAATGTGACACACTACTGCTTTCATGCGGCCTGGCCTGAAAATGAACTGAGCCGTTCTGCCGGTGTACAACTTTCACCGGTCACATCCGGTCCTATTGTAAATGACAGTCTTGAGACAAACATTGATGGCATATTTGCCTGTGGAAATGTTTTACATGTACACGATCTTGTGGACTATGTATCACAGGAAGCTGCCGTCGCCGGCAAAAACGCAGCAAGATATATTAAATCCGGCAAAAATCCTGATGTAAAAGCTGTCGAGATCATCCCTGAGGGGGGAATACGCTACACAGTTCCAAAATACGTGCGTCCTTCAGAAATAGATGATAAGCTTACCGTCCGTTTCCGTGTCGGAGCAGTATATAAAAACTGCTGTATTGCAACATATTTCAATGATACACTTATAAGCAGGAGAAAACGCCCTGTAATGGCACCAGGTGAAATGGAACAGGCTGTACTTGACAAAACTGAACTTGACAAAATAACAGATCTTCAGAAAATCACGATCAGAATAGAGGAGGCTTAACGCTATGGAAAAACACGAACTTACCTGTATAGGCCTTTAGGTCGTGTAAAAATCACATTAGAAAACAATATCATTATTTCTGTAGAAGGAAATACATGTAAGAGAGGCGAAATATATGCCCGAAAAGAAATTACCGCACCGACACGTATAGTAACCTCAACTGTCCGTGTAACAGGCTCAGACATTTCGATGGTTTCCTGCAAAACAGCAAGCGATATTCCAAAAAAAAATATTTGATGTCATAGATGCTCTTAAAGACATTTCTGTATCGCCCTGTCCGCATCGGCGATGTACTGGTCAAAGATGTATCCGGCACAGGTGTGGATATTATCGCAACCAAGAATGCCAAGACCATTTAAATGTAGATCAAATTTATGTCCGAATCCATATTACGCCGGAGCTGCATATAACTGCTGCTCCGGCGTCTCATTGCTTAAACAATCTTTCTCTTCATATCTATAAATCAATAACCCCATATTCTGTAATATTATAAAAATATAAGCATTAACTAAAATGAGAAAGGACTGTGATGTTGCCATTGGCAACAACCCAGCCCTTTCTCGAGGAGTTTAGTTATGAAAATGTTTATTAATAAAGGGAATAATGAAAAGGAATTGCTTCCTTTTACATTTGTCTATTGTATGTTTTAAATATGTCCATATTATGACATATTTAAAAAACGTTTATAAACTTTAAACAGTATATTTTATTTTTTTTTAAGAAACGTAATATTTAGGACATATTTACTATAATTTTTCTGTAAAAGTTGCTCCAAAGCTTAATTTTCTGTATATTCTGTTCTCCCTCAAGGCTGTTTTCAAATTTAACTGTTCCCTTGCTTTTTCCTGAAGAAAGCAGATTCTTTTCATTCAATCTGCGCTTCATCTCACGCGCTGTTCCTGCACCTCCGTCAAACACAAGAACCTCATCACCTAATGTCTGTGAAATCATTTTCTTCACAAAGGATAATGCGTACAGCCAAGCACAACAGCATCAACTTTATTGTGATTATATTCAAATAGAAGCTCTTCAAGATATTTTCTTAAATCATCCCCATCCAGATCACCACGTTCCACGAAATTCATAAGTCCAGGACATGGAAGAGGGATTATCGTTCCCTTATCTTTATATTTATCCATCAGACGATGAAATTTTTCTTCTCGTATCGTCATTGGTGTAGCCATGACAAGAACTCTTGGATTTTCCTTGCAAAGTACAGCCGGTTTTACAGCCGGTTCAATTCCAACAATCGGTATGTCCGGATATCTACTGCGGAGTATTTTTACTGCTGCACTTGTGGCTGTGTTGCATGCCACGACCAGTCCTTTCGCACCTTCGTCAAAAAGCAGGCGTCTTGCATGCTCACACGTAAGCCTTACCTCTTCCAGTGTTTTTGTTCCATACGGAGCATTAGCCGAATCTCCATAATATATATAATCCTCACCTGGCATAATTTTTTCTAATTCTCTTAATACACTTATCCCTCCGACTCCGGAGTCAAAAACTGCTATTGGCATTTTCGTACTATACTTCCTTTCCAGTTTCTTTTATGTTATACTATACATGATACTTGAGTACCAATTCGAATTTTTAACTGTAAAACAGTTATATATAAATCGTGAAAGAAGGCATATTATGCATAATTACAAAGCCCTATTCAACAATTATAAACAATGTGCCGTTTGCAAACGGCCTCTTCCAAATGATTACAAGGAGGATTTATGTCCACACTGCCTTGAATCGCAATTGTTCAATGAAGTAAAAGAATATATCCGTTCAAATGACGTTAATGAATACGAGGTAGCTGAGCATTTTTCAATTCCACTGCATCAGGTAAAGGCCTGGATACGCGACGGACGTATCGAATATAAGCAAACAGATACCAGCAAAATTGCAGGTCTGCACTGCCAGCGTTGTGGCGCACCCATCACATTTGGAACATTATGTCCTAAATGTCTTAAACTTATGAATGGCAATAAAGGATACTCAGGCGGATACACCTCAGGAGCTGATGGCAAAAGAATGCATTATCTTGACAAAGAGGAGTAGCAAGCTACTCCTCTTTTTATATACCCTTATCTTTTTACTTTTGATCTGTATTTCTTGCAGACTTCATCGAGGAACCTGTCATCAAGTTCAGCTTTTATAATTTCTGCCTTTGTTGCATCCTTTACTACAATTTCATAATATGAAACATCTTTACGGCCTGAAGTATAATCATGAACTTTCACTGTATTGTCATTCTCGTAATTGTAAAGGCTTCCATCACCTGCAGGTGCTATTGTAACTATAGAGTCTATACCATAATTGCCAAGGTTTTTACGTTTGCTTTTGTTTATGATCTTTGCAAACCTGAATTCCCCATCGAAATATGCACATTCATATTCCTTATTCTGCGACCTGTTCATAAAATACCATATTGCTAAAAATATGACCGCTGCTAAAAATGTAAATAAATATCCCATGCATGCCAGTATTATACTTATGATTGCCAACGCCATCATAAGATTTGCCACAAACAATACAGCTGGTGATTTTTTCCGATTAGTTAATACAAATACTTCCACTATCTTTTCTCCTATTCTTTTTGTAAATATAAAATATCTGCCATTTTCCGCCATCATGCTATCACTGTAAATAGCTGCTGCCGCTTAACAACAATAATATTATAATAACAGATTTTTTTGTCCGCGTATAGATTTTTTATCAATATTGCATTACAATTTTAACATAAGCTTTAATATAGTACTTTTTAACACATAATAGGAGGATACAATGAATTTTAAACTGACCGACCTTAACAGCTTTGAAGATAACATACGAAGAGAATGGGCTCTGACAAACGGGCTCGGAAGCTATGCCGGAAGTTCTGTGATCGGTGCACATAACCGCACACATCAGGGATACCTTATTGCCTCTCTCCGCTCGCCGGTTATGCGTTATCTGTTTTTCTCTAAAACAAACGAGAAAGTAACCATCGGAAATAACGTATATGATTTTACTACTGCCCAGTATAAGGGCAGGCAGCGGATCTGCGGACAGACTTACCTTAAAGAATTTAACTATGACGGAACTGTATGCTACACATATAGATTCCCGGCATGACCATAAAAACACATAAGCCTTGTCTATGGGCTAAATCGTTGTGCCATCGGCTATGAAATAATAAACAATACAGATTCAGCCACATTTACTGTGACCCCTCTTTTAAACTACAGGGAGCATTCAGGAAGTTCAACCATTGACGATCTGAAATTCACTATCTTCCGTGAGGATACAGGATTTTCTCTTATTCCTGATGCCAATCCGAATATCCGGACATATATATCCGTTTCTGATGGTATATTAAAAGACAGGGAAAGTTTATATGAAGCCGATATGGAACTGCAGACAGAAGTAGATAATGAGGTTGCCGGTCTCGACTGCCATTTCACGCCATTTGATATAGAAATCGCTGTACCAGCCAACTCATCCAAAAGAATATCTCTTATATGTGATGTTATCCCTGCAAGTGCAGGTATTGTTTCAAGGATAACCCCTGACACAGCATTTGACATTATTGATGCACAGCTTAAGCGTGTATCCAAAATAATAGCTAATAGTGGTTTAAAAGATGATTTTGGTCAGGCACTTGCCGTTGCTGCTGATCAGTTTATAACACAGCGTGAATCAACCGGCTACAGCACCGTTCTCGCCGGTCTTCCATGGTTTACCGACTGGGGCCGCGATACAATGATCGCTTTTACCGGTCTTACGCTCTGCACAGGACGTTTTAATGAAGCACACGACATATTGCTTACATTTGCAAAATACTGTCATAACGGACTTATCCCTAATATGTTTCCGGATAATGGACAGAAACCATTATATAATACAGCCGATGCCTCTCTTTGGTATTTTTATGCAGTTTACAAGTATTTGATGTACACAGGAAACAGCGATGACTATGATTTTATCTACAAAGAAATCTACCCATCCTTAAAGGAAATAATATCTGCCTACAAAAACGGAACAGATTTTTCTATATACATGGATGAAGATTATCTGATACATGCCGGAAGCGGTCTTGATCAGGTTACATGGATGGATGTAAGAGTTGGTGACTGGGTTGCCACACCACGCCACGGAAAACCGGTTGAAATAAATGCACTCTGGTATAACGCCCTTTGCATCATGGACTTTTATCAGCTAAATTTGGAGAAAATGACACAGACTATAAGGTTCTTTCTGAAAAGTCAGATCATCATTTATCGCAAAGTTTTGGAATCCCAATGCCGGCTGCCTTTATGATGTTGTTGATGAAACACCTGATGATTCCATACGTCCTAACCAGATATACGCTGTTTCTCTTCCATTTACAATGTTAGATCACGACATGGAGAAATCTATCGTAAATGTAGTAAAAAATAAGCTTTATGTAGGATGCGGCCTGAGATCTCTTGATCCTGAACATAAGGACTACCATCCAATATATATAGGTTCCCTTTCGAAAAGAGATCACGCCTACCATCAGGGAACAGCATGGGGATTCTTACTTGGCGGTTTTATAACAGCCTATGTTAAAGTAAACGGATCAGACAAAAGGCGCTGATGAAGCGCTTAAGCTTCTTGAACCTGTTAAAGATCATCTCTATCACAATTGTATTGGTTCTATATGTGAAATTTTTGATGGAGATTCCCCTCATAACGGACGTGGATGTTACGCACAGGCATGGAGTGTCGGCGAAGTGCTGCGCTGCTACTTTGAAGATATTCTGCCTTTTAAAACTAGAGCATAATAGTTTTCTCAAACACTATTAAAAAATTTTATTTTTTGTAATTTTCTATTGACATACGGATTAAAGTCATGTAGTATATATTTTGTTGTTGATGACCAGCCCAGTTAGCTCAGTTGGTAGAGCAACGGACTGAAAATCCGTGTGTCTCTGGTTCGATTCCGGAACTGGGCACTCTAGACAATTATATATCATGCGGGTGTAGTTCAATGGTAGAACACCAGCCTTCCAAGCTGGATACGTGGGTTCGATTCCCATCACCCGCTTTTTTCATGCTCATCTTTATGCAGATGAGCTTTTTTATATCATGTGCTTACGCACATGATAGCCTACGGCTGAACCTATGCGCATTCGCGCTGATATAATTCGCTTACGCTCCTTATATCATGTGCTTACGCACATGATAGCCTACGGCTGATACCTATGCGCATTCGCGCTGATACCTATGCGCATTCGCGCTGATATAATTCGCTTACGCTCATTATATCACGTGCTTACGCACATGATAGCCTGCGGCTGATAATTGCTGGAATAACGTAAAAACAGCCGCTGGATGTTTTAAACATCCAGCGGCTGTCTTTTATTCCATATTTAATTAATTAAAACAGATCTACACGACCGGAAAATTTGTCATTAATGACATAATATGCAGAATATTCTTCTGGCTTTATGTAAATGCTTACCTTCTTAATTGTGGAAGCCTTATGTCCTTCTGATATGAACTGGGCTTTTACTCTCTCCTCAACAACAACTGTATCAACTTCATTATTCTGATACTGTACGATCAGCTGTGGCTTTACCTCTGCAGCTTTTGCAGTACAGCTTTACTACAGTTTTCTTAGCTGTTGTTTTTGCCTCAGAAGCCTTCTTTGTCACAGTTTTCTTAACTGCTTCAACCTTTTTTTCCACTTCTGTTTTTTTAGCTGTCTCTACTGCTGATTCTTTAACAGGTTCTACTGCTTTTGAAATTTCTTCAGCTTTCTTTTCAGCTGCTTTTGCAACTTCCTTAACTGTCTCTGCTACCTTTGCTTCTGTTGCTTTTACACTAGCTTTAACTACTTTTTTCTGCATCATAGTTTCCTCCTCATGCACAACTATTCACATACTAAAAACTTTTCAATTGCAACTAATGCCTCTTGCTCATCCTCACCCTTTGTAACGATGTCCACGGACATACCTTCTGAAGGATTAAATGCCATAATTCCCATTATGCTCTTCGCATTAATCTTTCGATTATCACTCTCAATGTAATTTCGCTGTCGAACTTGCATGCCACTTGAACAAGCTCAGCAATTGGATTGTCATGACCTTCAGAAACATTTGAAACGACAATACTTTTCTTACTCATATGTTCTCCTTATAATCAAGCCTTTTCATACTTTATTACTATAGCTCATTATCCATTTCTTTTCAATGCTTTAGCATATTTCTGTTAAACTTACACTAACATATATGCTTTTTAATTAATAAATCTGTCATTATTACAATAGTATAAATAGTATACTATTTCAAATATGTTATAAAATGATAGCCCCCACTATAAAACATGGCATCTGCATCCTTAAAACTTATAGATTCTGTTTTGTCAGTATCAGGATTATAATAATATAAATATCCATCTGATGTGTAACCTGTAACAATAACCGCATCGTTATTTCCTGTCATCGCAAAACCGGTTTCCCTGACTTACATAAAATAATATTTCCTCTGTGTCAACACCCTGCAGGTCAAGAACATTTGCATCTGCAAGGTTTGACCTTAATATATCTACACCCTTTTCTCCCGAGTTAATAAGTTCTGTGACACTTACCGATACGTCATTATATCCAAGCATGGCGCTTATAGCCCTTATCAATGATGATGAGCCCTGGTCTGTTACATTTGCAGTAATATTTTCAAATGGCGAAACAGCATTTTTCTTGCTCTCATCCATACATACTGCTGCTTTGAATCAATAACAACACCAAGTCTGTCATTCGCTTCTTTTATTGCATCTGATATGTTATCTGTCGCAAGGGTAACATCACCTTTTTCATACACATAATATCTTTCTATAGCTTCATCTTTTTCTATATCGACAGTATCATCCCTGTCCTCTATAATGTCCTGTCCGTACAATAGCTTTACCTTGGATGTATCTATTTCTTTAGAAAATGTAATCTGCATAACTGATAATTTCTGTTCGTCACCTGCTGTGGAAATATATACTTTATCCGATTTATCTGCCTCACGGTTCATTATCGTATCACTTCCTGATGCGGTATATACTCCGTTAGATGCAGCGATCAGGTTTACATTTATTGTATAATCATCTATTGCTATACTATCAACATACCCGCTTGCCGGTGTGTATTCTTTAAGCTGTGTCTGATCTGTGACATCCATTATGATAATACTGTGCATAGGAAATGTAGTATTTCCCGCCGCATCTGATATAACATCTGCTGCATTTGCCACTCCATATATAAAATCATTGCCGATGAAGCCAAGGGGTCTTAGATACTGGTCATCACCTTTGTTTATCTTTATAACTTCCTTTGTTTTCAGATTCATGACACTCAGTTCTGTTGTCGAATACTGGCTGTCAACATCAACCCATGAAAATACTGGTTATCGTATGATGTTGCATAGCATCCCGCCTCAAGATTTTAACAATTTTTCTAACTTAAGACTATCCAGTTTGATCTCATATACATTTCCTTCAAACATAAGATAGAGGATTCCATTCTCGTTTACATATAACAGTTTTCCCATCTCCGCCTTCAGGACTTCATATGACGACTTGGAAGGAATAAATGCTTCCTCCTCTATAGTATGTGCAAGGCCATCATAATGATATACGCATGTACCCACTTCGCCCTCATGGTTTCCCCTGTTCATGTATCCATACGATAAAATCTATACTTCCTGCTTCATCCACTGAAACTATTTTTATATCGTGCTGGTTCCAGTTTTCCCGGATATCAATCCCTCCGGACTTCTAAAGCTGAATACCTTCGTCAATTCATTGTTTGTCTGATTATACGAAAAAAGATCTCGCTGCCTGCTGCACAAAGGCAACAACATTTTCTGCTTCATTTGTCTTATATTCTACTGAACCATCCCTTATTCCCAGCATAATATTTGTTGGATCTTTTGCAAAACTATTCTCACTGTTAAATATCTGATTCATTGTCCTTTCATAATTGAGTACATACATTCTTGTATCTGTCGGTCTCAATCTGAGTATTCCTCTACATTATAATACTCTGTCTCTCCACTGTCTGTCACATGTGATACAACATAATCTATCGTTATAACATCATATGAATCATTTATTTCCTTGAAAGCGACAGATGCATCCCCGTATTGCTCACATGCAAAATCTCCCAGGTGATCTGTTTTGACGAACTGTTAAGGTTCACATAATTTAATGTATTTGTATCACCTGTCGTACTCTCCATATATGTCGCAACAAACGTTTTCCATCGTCAGCAAATGTTTCGTCATGAAATTTAAGTGCAAATTCAAGTGATTGTTCCGCATTGTTTCCACTACATTGCATAACTCTCGAATAATACTTTATAGTTTCATCACCCGACTGCAGCTTAAATATTATGAGATATTCTTCATCTTCGTTCAAAACATTTGGAATAGTTATCGAAGAAGTAATATGGTTATCAGCCACATTGTAATCCTTAAGCTCCTCTTCTGCCACAAGCCTTTCAGAGTCCATGCTTCTTATCTGGTATGAAATATCATCTATACCCATAGCATATGAGGCGATAGATATATCAAGCTTCCTGTCACCTGCAACCGGTATTATAGAATCCCGCATAAGCTTTTCATCCATATCATCAACATAGCCATGCGCCTGATCTATCAGATTTCCGCCGCTGTAAAAACTTATAACAGGCAGCCTCGCTGCTGCCATTGTCGTCGTCATATCCTTGTTTCCCTTGTTTGTTGTTATCCCAAATAATATAATTGCCACAATAAATACTATAACAAGTACTATTGGTTTTATCACTTTTTGCTCATATCTGCGCCTTATTATCCTATCATAATCACCAAAAATCTTCTGTATCTGCGAAATCTGCACCGCCTTCTGCAGATTTCATTGTCAAGCAGTATCCGGGTCAATGAGCAAAGGATACATTTACTGCTTTGCTCACTCATAAACATTCCTGATATTCTTTCTGCCTCAAGTGCTATCATCTGCCGGTCCGGTTCCTCATCATAGATCGGACTACCCTCATATTCAAGTTCGTCACAGCGTCTTTCTACCGCAGATTGTATCATAGCTACTTCTTTCGGATAAGATTCTTTTACCCTGATCAGATCTTTCTCGTATTCATCCTCATTTTTGTAATAAAAAAGGGAAATGTTCTATAAAATGGTACCATAAACGTCCCCATACCTTTTATTATTTATTGTATGCAGACATTCCATATTGTTTACAATAATGTAATTTTTTACCACATTATCTGCAAATATAATGACGATATAAATACCACAGCTCCAGCTATCTTTAAGCCTGATATCTTTTCTTTTAAAGAAACGCTTGCGATTATCATCATCACCAAAAGCGATACATCATATATATATGCTGCATAATTTCCTGCAAGCGCTGCTGCCCTGGAATAAAAATCTTCTGCTGCCGGTATCGCAAGAGCTGACAGTATCAGAAACACTCCATCAACAAACGACATATTCCTGATTTTTTTCATGCCACCTGTTGCAAATGTAACGATCAAAAGAACTACCATCCCTATGACAATGCATATGAATTTTACTACATATTCGTCAATTTTTCCAGCACCATACTTTACCAGTAAATCCGCTGTGCTTATAAGAATAGCCGATAGAACAGCATATGCAAGCCAGCTGCTTTTCTTTTTTCCACCTGACTGCATCGTTATAACGACTGTTCCTAATACCATAAGTCCCATAACAACCCATTGTTTGATATCAGGCTTTGTTCCAAAAACAAAAATTGCTGCTATACCTGTAATAACATAATTGCATTTCATAATAGGGATTGCATTTGTCGCCTCTCCCTGATCAAGTGCCCTAAAGAAGCATACTGCAAAAAATCCGGCCTGCTCCTGCTAATATTATAAATATCCAGCTTTTCTGTTCTATATAGCTATATTTATAAGCTGTTATCCTGCCGCTTGTCCTTATAAAAGTTACTATTGCATATGTGATCCCCACAACGCATCCAGCCAGTGCAGGATCAGTCTTTTTTGTACCTGCTTTTGCCAGAACCGGTGAAACCGCTATGAGAAACGTTGCTATACACGCCCATATAATTCCTGTCATAATAAATCCTCTGTTTTATTTCAGACGAACCCGGTACATCAGGCTTTTTCCAGTCTGATATCCCGGGTCTGAAATTTTATTCATGTGTTAATTTGTTGTATTTGAAGCACTGCCGTCTGCTGTGCTTTTGTCAGTTGTATTCTGATCTGTCTGGTTCTGGTCTGTTGTCTGCTGAGTCTGCGAGGTCTGATCTGCCGCCTGCTGATCTGATCGTGTCCGCTGGTCATCCGTCTGATCTTCTTCTGCTTGTCCTTCCTCTGAATCGATCTGATCTGCATGTTTGACGTATTCAGAGCTTACATATCCTGTCTGTCCATTATAATCAACCTGTGTCCAGCCATTATCTTCTGAAAGAAGCTTAAGCTGTGTACCTTCCTTTAAGATAGCAAGGATCTTCGCGTCTTTGTTTCCCTGTTCTCTCAGATTTACCGAACCCGTCGTGATTACATAGACATCCTGCACGATATTTTCTGTATTCTGTCCGCCTACAACATATGTATTATCATCTGTTGCCGTCTCTGATTCACTTACTATTGCAGCCGGTTCCTGTTCATCCGGACCACCTGAATGCTTTGAAACAATAACAAATATCACTGCGCAATAACTGATATTAACGCTATACATATTGCAAGGAAGATAATTCTCGCAATGATCACATCTTTTCTATGGCTTGGTTTCATAATAATCTCTCCATTTCATTTTCACTCCGCTCATTATATCATGTGCTTACACACATGATATGCCTTCGGCTGATACATGCGCATTCGCGCGGATATAATTCGCTCCGCTCATTATATCATGTGCTTACACACATGATATGCCTTCGGCTGATACACATGCGCATTCGCGCGGATATAATTCGCTTCGCTCATTATATCATATTCCCTCTAAAATAAAAAGGGGTCTTACAGTACTGTAAGACCCTTTTATTTCGAGATGTTAATACAATGTTATATTTTACCAATAATTTTTTATGCTACTACTGCTTCCGCTGAACATTCCTAATGCTGATTTGATCTCAGACACAACTCCCGGGCAATAACACTCAAGTCCGATCGTGAACATTATTATAAGTGCAATTATAACAAATATAAGAATTGCTGCTGTAATAAGGTGGACTAATAAGTTATCACTCTGCTCTGATACTACAGGAAGCGCTTTTACAATCGCTATAAATCCCCAGATATTTATTATAAGTGAGAATACTCCTCCCCATAAAGGATTGATAAGTATAATTATAAGTGCAACTACCATAGCTGGTGCAATAACTATAGATCTTACAGATGCAAGACAGAGTGCATTCTTAAATGTCATATTGTTTTTTGCAATAAGATTAAATCCTAAGAGAAGACCTGCAAGCATTATGCTGAATATAGCAGAAAGAAAAAGTGTTCCGAAAAATACTTTTACATATGTAACTCCTACTGAAGATCCTACAATTTCTGCAAGATTTGCAAGTGAGCTTCTTGCTTCAAATACCATTCCAAGGATCACTGCAAGTACAGCCTGGACCAAAAGATATCCGATCGCAAGCGTGAACTTTCCAGACATAACGTACTCTTTGCCTGCTGTGACAGGTTTTTCCAGACATTAAGTGCTGTGTTAAAAAATTGCTTGAAATAGTCAGATGCGGCCGACTGCTGTGGTACCATCTGCTGATACTGCTGCTGATATTGCTGTGGTGGTACCTGCTGATACTGCTGCTGTGGTGCCTGCTGATACTGCGCTGTGGCGCCTGCTGATACTGCTGCTGTGGTGCCTGCTGATACTGCTGTGGTGCGGCTGACTGCTGCTGTGGTGCGGCCTGCTGAGCCGGATCTATCTGTGGTGCCTGACAATTACAAACTTCACCATCTGCTAATGGCTTTCCACATTTAGTACAAAAATTTCCCATTTTTCTTTCCTCCTGATATTAAAAAATATAATTAGAACCAATTATTGTAAGATATTGTTGTAGGTATTGAGTATCCATTGGCAATAATCCATTTTCCATCAACATATTTAAGAAGCATATCTGTGCTTCCTGATGTGGACGCAGATCCGTTTTTAAGACTTCCTGTCCACCAATCTGTCGTCAATCCTGTATTTGCATCATCATATCTGATAGAAATCGAAATAAATACTTCCCCCTCTTCTATATATACAGATTCTACATCTGCCTCCACCTTTGAGAGCGCAACTCCTGTAATTCCATCATCTTTTGCATATGCATAAAATTCACTGGCAAAATAATTTTCATATTCGTCTTTAGCATCCTTTGCTGCATCATCAGTAAAAATATCTTTTATGGAATTAAATTTCTGTCCTGTTGATGCTGCATCAATAATCTGTTTCATATAACCATATGCTGTATCAACAATTTCTTTCTGGGAATTCTGGTCTATTTTAATAGAATCCACAGTATAGTAGTCTTCATCATACTCTACATCATATGTTCCTTTTGAACTCTCAAAATCTCCTGTTTCTATATAGAAAGTATGTGTTCCTTTAAACAGCTTATCTATTGTATATGTTGTGTACGAATCTGTATCTTCATCAATATACTTCTCTGGTACCTCAACATCATCGATATATAAAGTTGTTCCGCTTGGGACCTGGACAGTAAAATCACTTACAGTATATGAATCAGAGCTTATTTTCCATGAATCAAATAATAAAAACTGCTTGCTGTCTTCTTTATTCATGGAAAGCTCCAATTCATCATCCGATGATGCGCCACGTTTTCTGTATTTTATCACAGCATCCGCTGCGATACTGCTTTCACTGGCTTTTACCGTGTATTTGTTTACTTTAGTGTATCTGAACCATTCACCGCCTTTACAAACATATCTTTATTTATAAAGTCAGACTCCTCCATATCCATCATATCATAGGCAACGTCCCAGTCTCCATTTATTATTGCCTTAAAGTAATCTGTTGCGACATTCTGTGCACTGAATGTATTTTTTCCAACAACAAAAAATACAACTATAGAAGCTATAAATGCGACACTTAAAATTCCAGTTACAACAGCCAGTTTGTTTACCTTAAATGGTTTCTTTGGCGGTTTCTGCTTCTGCACAGGTGCATAATACTGCGCCCCGGCGCCTGATATTCCGGCATATTCTGCTGATTTGGCATCTGTGGCTGTCCATATATATTTTGCTGTGTATACGGCTGTGACTGAGTCTGTTCACCTGCCTGTACCGACTGCTGAGGTTGAACCTGTTCCTCTGGCTGCACATATGCCTGTGGCTGAACCTGCTCTTCCGGCTGTGCGTATGCCTGTGGCTGAACCTGCTCTTCCGGCTGTGCGTATGCCTGTGGCTGAGCCTGTTCCTCTGGCTGCGCATATGTCTGCGTCTGGGTCTGTTCTTCCGGCTGTGCATATGCCTGTGCCCCATTTTGAACTTCTGCCTGTACAAGTTCAATATCCGGTTTAAAATCATTATCTATTGGTGGTACTACTGCCTTGTCTTGTAATTTAGTACCGCAAGATCCACAGAACAGTGCATCATCATCATTCTTTGTTCCGCAATTCGGACAAAACATATTTATACCTCCTTATTTTACACCATATTTTAATTGATTATTTTCCTGATAGATTCTGATAAACTCTGCGTTTTTCTTTTCGAGATCACTCAAAGAATCATCCGTTGCGGCTGAATTTACAGTATACCAGCTCTTTGTAGCAAAATAATCGTTAAGTTCTTTTGAATCAAATACATACCCATATCTTGCGTATATCTCATTACGGGCATATGTAAGTTCCTGCGCTGTAAGCCCATAGAGATCTGCATCCGTAAGTTCTGCTGAATTGCTTGTCGGAAGTATATAACCATTTGATCATCCATTTTAGCTGATCCTGTTGTAGTCTGTGTTCCGTCTGCAGCCTTTGAAGCATAATCATCAAGCTTATAGTCTTCTACAAAATCTACCTCTGTCCCACTATCAACAGCTTCCACAACTGATGTATCGCTCTGTTCTTTTGCACTTGATGAATGACCACCCTTCATTCTGACCAAAACAGTAAGTGCTATAACAGCAATTGTAAGAATCACAAGAACTATAATAATAGGTACAAATACCTTATTTCTTTTACTATTGCTTTTTTTCATAGTAGCTCCTTTCCAAAATCTTTATCAGGCAAAATGCCTAAAAGTATTTTAACAGATTTTATTATATTTTTCCATACAAATTATAAACACTTTATAAACTTATAGCATTCCCACACACCATGTCTTATACTTGTGGTAAGGTAACGTCCGGGGCAGCTGCACAGCCTGCCTGCGTATAGTCGTTGCCATAACAGAGTATATGAAGTCAATAATTCAGACCGGAGGTAAAAATGGAACATAAAACAAAATTTAAGGATTTATCATTTAAAGGAAAAATTGATTATATATGGGATTACTATAAAATCCCGATCGCCGCAGTAATTTTTATACTTATTTTTATTATTTCGTTTATTCACGAAAAGCAATCCCAGAAAGACTCTGTACTTGATGTTTTGTGTGTCAATTCACAAAGCGATGCCGATACAACAGATATCATGAACAAATTTCTGTCAGATAACGGATATGACACATCAAAATCACAGATAACATTAAACCAGAATATTATGCTTGATATAAACAACAGCACCGATTACTCACAGATTGCCGCACTTACTGCATACTACAATGCAGGCGAATATGATATAAGCATTCAGGACAAAGATACTTTTGACCACTTTGCCCTGGCGGTGTCTATGCAGATCTAAGAGATTACTTATCCGATGACATACTTGAAAAATACAAAGACAGCATATTATATATCTCTGATGAAAACAGCAGCGAAAATATCCGTGCGGCATAAGCCTGTCATCTGATAATTGCACATTACTGCAACAAATCTGTATGACAGCTGATACTAAGCATCTGCCATACAGATTCAGACAAAAACTTGTAAAGTCTTTTTGTAAATATATCCTGCTTTAAATTTATAGGCTATTTTTATCGGCTATTTCTTTAGTTTCATCAATCCACCAATATAAAGTAAGAATGCGCTCAGCGTAAGCACTATAAATGAATCTCGTGCATATTCCCATATTACCCAGTACGGAACCCTATTATTACCGGCAGAAGCAGAATAGCTGTCGGTAATAACAGATGAAGGAATATATTTATGATCATATTTCCTTCTGTATTTCTCTTCCATTTTCTGGCTCTTATTATCTCAACTATCCCTACAATAACAAGTGCTATATATATAAGATTGATTATCATATGGCTGTCTTCATATGCATATGGATCAAGTTCTTTTGCTGCATGTCCGAGCAATGTGAGCATAACCTTGTTTGAAATCTGATCCATCAGATCATTCGTGACCAGATAATCGTTCGTATCAGCAAGGATAACGATCCCCATATCACTTTCCGGCAGAAGATACATGCTTGACATATAATTCTGGGCACGTCCTGAATGGTTAAATACCGGCTCTACATACTCATCCGTATACAGCCATCCCATTCCATATTGATATTTTCCACTCTTTTCAGTCGGCACCCTGTTATATAGCATAGTGCTTATTCCCTTTTCAGATACAACACCATAGCCTCCGCGCAAAAACATCTGGAGATATTTACCCATATCAGCTGCGCTTGATGTGATATATCCGGCAGACTCTGTAGCCCATGAATCCTCATCCGGGAATTCTGCTGCTGATGGAAGATTCACTCCAAAGTAATTTCTATAACCCTGTATAAGTCCATTTTCCTTAGCTGTTCTTTCATCTGCGGAAGTATTGTACATACCAAGCGGCTTTAAAATATTTTTTGTCAGATATTCATTATACGTCTCACCTGTAACAGACTCTATAACTTTTCCAAGCAGATCATAATTGATGTTTGCATATGTATACTGTCCATTTTTGTTTACGATCTTCGCATTTCCAAGATGCTGATATACACCAAGACCGCTTGTGTTGTTAAGTAGCTGGCGTATCGTTATTTTCTTTGCATCTGACGGATCTTTGAAATATTTTTTTGCATCAACATACCTGTCAACAGTATGTTCAAGCCTTAAACTTCCTTCTCTCGAAAGCTTCATGATGCATGATGCTGTAAAAGACTTGCCAAGTGCTCCGACAACAAATGGAGTCTGTGAAGATTTACACTTTCCATAATTATCAGAAAAGTATTCCTTCCGAATCGACCACCATAACAGAAATTCCGGGAACCTTATAATTTTTCACAGCTTCATTTAATATATCATTTACCTCTGTGTACTTATCCGCATAATTATCGTTTTCCATTCTCGGCATAATATCCACAAAAAATCCTGTGAATACCGCCATAAAAGCGGCAATAAGCATAGCCCTTGGGATCGTTCCAAAATAATATCTGTAATTCTGATATGATTTCGGCGCAAGCTCTTCGGTTCCATCTATCCACACTTTTTTATTATGAGCATACCAGCCGCAATCAATTACAAGCACACATACCAATTTTACTATCACACATAACAAAAACGAATATATGAATCCTTTTGCAAAGCTTCTTGCTCCTGCAAACCACATCATAACGGTAAGAAGTACAACCGACAAAATATAAAATGGCAGCCTCTTCAGTGTCTTTTCCTTTTCTGTAAATATCTTAAAATTCTTTCGGCGGTATTCACGTTTTCTTACCACTTTTTGCAGAACTTTTGGCATATCCTGAATTTTCCATTCTGGTTTTGTCTTTATTCTCCATATTAAAAGGATAGCAAAAGAATACTGCAGATACTATTTCAATAACTAAAATCATTTCTAATCACCCTGTTTAAATTTTTACATTTACAAATATACTACATCATCCAATTAATGTAAATCGGTATTGCAAGTCCTATAAAACTTACAATACCCGATCATATACCACACTCTCTAATAACCTATTTAACTAAATTAATTACTGTCCGTAATATGCGTTTGCACCATGTTTACGGTAAAAATGCTTCTCTTTTATACTATCCGGAGCTGGCTTTACATCAGGATTGATCATCTCTGTGTATCTTGCCATCTTTGCCACTTCCTCTAATACAACCGCATTGTGTACAGCCTCTGGCATCTTTTCCCCATGCAAAAGGTCCATGATTCTGGCAAAGTACAGCCGGTGTGTAAACAGGATTTATATTTCTTGTCTCAAATGTCTCTATTATAACTTTTCCAGTATTCTTTTCATATGCCTCATCTATCTCCTCTTTTGTGAGATTTCTAGCACATGGGATAGGTCCGAGGAAATAATCAGCATGTGTTGTTCCATAAAGCGGGATATCACGTCCGGCCTGTGCCCATGCAACAGCTTCCGGTGAATGTGTATGCACCACACCTCCGATGTCCGGATACTTCTTATATAATTCAAGATGTGTCGCTGTATCCGACGATGGCTTATACTTTCCTTCTATCTTGTTTCCATCCAGATCCATAACCACCATATCATCCGGTGATAATGCATCATAATCAACTCCGCTTGGCTTTATCACAAAATACCCTGTTTTCCTGTCTATTCCACTGACATTTCCCCATGTATAAGTGATAAGTCCCTCTTCTTGGGAGTTCCATATTTGCTTCATATACCTGTTTTTAATTCTTCAAGCATTTTTACCTCTCCTTTTATAATGGCAATGCCTCTACCATGTCTTTCTGTGCTTTGATTGCTGCTTTATAGCTTGCTATATATTCATCAAATCCCTTTACATCTGCCGGGTCAGGCTGCATTACTGTGCCCTTCTCTCCATGGAATACTTTCCCTGAAAGGTAATCTTCTAATGCTTCGCCTTCTGATCTATTTACCATGTATGCTGCAAGAACTGCCATTCCCCATGGTCCGCCTTCTCCTGCTGTCTCCATGACCGCAACAGGTGCATCCATTGCTGCTGCAAGTATACTCTGTCCGACACCCTTTGTCTTAAAAAGTCCTCCGTGTCCATAAAGTGTATCTACTTTTACCTTTTCCTCTTTAAAAAGAATATCACAGCCGATCTTTAATGTAGCAAGGCTGGCATATAGATGTGTACGCATAAAGTTTGCAAGATTCATCTTTGCATCCGGCTTTCTGGCAAACATAGGTCTTCCCTCGTTAAGCCCTATAACAGGCTCTCCTGAAAACAGATTGAACGCAAGAAGTCCTCCGCAGTCCTTATCTCCGGTCATGGCATTATTGTATAATTTACCATATATGTCGTTCATATCGATATCCATTCCAAACATCTCTGAAAATTCTTTAAATAGTCCAATCCATGCATTAAGATCAGATGTACAGTTATTACAGTGAACCATGGCAACTGCATCTCCTGACGGAGTTGTTACAAGGTCAAGTTCTTCATGGACAGCACTTAATGCCTTTTCAAGTACAACCATTGCAAATACTGATGTACCGGCTGATACATTACCAGTTCTTACCGCAACAGAATTTGTCGCTGTCATTCCTGTACCGGCATCTCCCTCAGGTGGTGCAAGCGGTATGCCGCCTTCAAGATTTCCACTGACATCAAGCTTCTTTGCTCCCTCAGCTGTAAGAGTTCCTGCATTTTCTCCTGCAGTAAGCACTTTTGGGAGAATTTCTTCAAGCTTCCAAGAATACGCTTTTACATTATCCAGTGCATCAAATTTTTCCAGCATTTTTGCATCATAATTTCTGGTTGCTGAATCAATAGGGAACATTCCTGAAGCCTCACCGACTCCCATAACTTTTTGTCCTGTAAGCTGCCAGTGGATGTAACCTGCAAGTGTAGTAAAATAGTCTATTTTTTTAACATGTTCTTCTTTATTAAGTATCGCCTGATATAAATGTGCAATACTCCATCTCTGCGGGATATTGAAATCAAATACTTTTGTCAGTTCCGCAGCTGCTTCGCCTGTTATAGTATTTCTCCATGTCCTAAATGGCACCAAAAGATTTCCTTCCTTATCGAAAGGCAAATATCCGTGCATCATTCCTGATATTCCGATCGCAGCCAGTTTTGTTATTGTAACAGAATATTTTTTCTTTGCATCATCTGCCATTTTTGTATAACAATCCTGAATTCCGTTCCAGATCATATCAAGACTATATGTCCATATTCCATCAACAAGCTGATTCTCCCAGTCATGTGCTCCTGTTGCGATAGGATTATGCTCCTCATCGATAAGCACCGCTTTTATTCTGGTAGAACCAAACTCAATTCCCAATACCGCTTTACCATTTTCAATGGTCTGTTTTGCATCTGCCATAGTATAACCTCCAGCTTTTCTTTTATATATACATATTACATTATTTTACATAAAAAGTAAATAAAAGAAAACAAAAAAAATAAAAAGTAAATAAATAAAAGTATGAAATTGCTTTATTATTACTTTATTATGCTTAAAAATGTTTTTATGTACATATTATACAATGCTTATGCCATATAGTCACTTCAAATTTTAATTGCAATAATCCATTTTATGTGCTACGTTTAAAAAGTATAAAAGTAAATAGAGAGTAAAGTTTTGTCAATTTATGACTACGGAGGAAATTATGAATATCTACTCAATATTGCAGCTCTGCGGCGGACTCGCCTTTTTCCTGTTTGGAATGCATGTTATGTCAGGCAGCCTCGAAAAACTTGCGGGAGGTAATCTCCAGAAAATCCTGAAGGGATTGACCTCTAATCCGGCGAAGAGTCTTTTTTTTGGTGCGGTGATCACTATTGCTATCCAGTCTTCATCAGCACTTACCGTCATGCTTGTAGGTCTTGTAAACTCTGGTATCATGGAACTCGGACAGACTGTCGGTGTTATCATGGGCTCAAACATTGGTACAACCCTTACTGCATGGATCTTAAGTCTTTCAGGTATCCAAAGCGAAAGCATATTTATTTCCCTTTTAAAGCCTGAAAACTTTTCACCTATCGTTGCACTTATCGGTGTGATCATGATAATGGGTGCCAAAGTGAAAAAAAGAAAGATGCCGGTGTCATTATGGCAGGGTTTGCAGTGCTTATGTATGGTATGCAGCTTATGAGCGGTGCTGTTTCACCACTTGCTGATATGCCTGAGTTTACAAGTATTCTTACCACATTTAATAACCCTCTTATAGGTGTTCTTACGGGTGCTGTGTTTACCGGTGTCATCCAGTCATCCGCTGCTTCTGTCGGTGTGCTTCAGGCACTTGCAATGACAGGTGCTATTTCATACGGAATGGCTATACCTATTATCATGGGTCAGAATATCGGTACATGTGTGACAGCTCTTTTATCATCGATCGGTGTAAGTAAAAATGCCAAACGTGTTTCCGTTATCCATGTAAGTTTCAATGTATTTGGTACGATCATCGGGCTTATTATTTACTATATCTTAAGATATGGTGCAGGCTTATCCGTTTTTGATGGAAGTATATCAGCATTTGCGATCGCTGGTTTCCACTCTGTCTTTAACGTAGCAACAACTATTATATTACTTCCATTTGGAAAGTATCTCGTAAAGATCGCACAGACCGTTATACCTATACATGATGAAAAGTCAAATGGAGCATTCCTCGATGAAAGGCTTCTTCTTTCACCAGGACTTGCGATCAAAGAATGTCTGGAGAAAACCTCTGACATGGCTGAGCTTGCAAAAAAGAGCTTTAAAGCATCCCTTGATCTCTTTGACAAGTATTCTGATACACAGTTTGAAGAGATTACCGCTATGGAAGAACGGCTCGATTTCATGGAGGATCAGCTTGACACTTACCTGATACATCTTTCAGGCAAAGATACATCAGAAACAGGAAGCAATGAAATTTCAAAAATGCTTCACGCTATTAACGATTTTGAACGAATAGGCGACCATGCCATTAATCTTGCAAAGCTTGCAAAGCAGGCAGATGAAAATAATTATGAAATTTCAAAATCCGCAAAAAGTGAGATTTCTGTATTAAATAATGCCTTAAAAGAGATCCTTGATCTTACTGTAAATGCATTTAATACTAATGACGAGAACATAGCATTCAAGGTTGAGCCTCTTGAGCAGGTTATTGATGATCTCACAAAAGAAATCAGGAATCATCACATTGCCCGGCTACAGAAAGGCAAATGCGACAGCCGGCTTGGCGTATTCCTTACTGATTAAGTTACTAATTGTGAACGTGCATCAGACCATTGTTCAAATATAGCTGTCTGCCTCATTCAGACAAAGAATTCATCATTTGAGACACATGATTATCTCAATGAATTAAAGGCCGGCCATGAGCCAGCATTTGTCGGCGAATTCACAATGTTCCACGACAAATACACATTAGATGATATTTCTGATAATGATTCAGATAAATCAGCCAAAAAGGATACATCCAGAAAATGAAACTAAGAAGGATGTTACAAAGAAAAAAGACAAAGATCATAAAGATAAAGATAAAGACAAAAACAAAAAATCTAAATAATCCAAAAATACAGCCGTATTACGAATAATCTTCGTAATACGGCTGTATTTATTACAGGGTATTTATTTCAGGGTATTATTTTATGATATTATTTTCTGGAAATAAAATGCTTTACTATAGTATATAAAACAATTATCACAGCAAATAAATATCCTAACACCCCAAGCGCCGGTATTCCAAGAATCCTTGGCTTCATATCTGTTGTGCAGACTATGCTTGAGCTTATAAGAAGTGCCATAACCCACAATCCCATCACGATATTTCTGACAAGTCTGTGAAGCAGACCTGACAACTGATCTGAAGAATGCATATCCAGATTTATCCTGGTCTGCCCTCTTTCGTATTCTTCAATAATACGTGCCAGCTGTTGTGGCAATGCTATCGCTCTGTGCGCAGATTTATACAAAGTCTTTCCTGTATTTTTAAATTCACTCTTCCAGTCAAAATTCTGCCACATCTGTTCCTTAAGTCTTGCCGAATCTCGACCATATTTATAGATGGTGCTATATCTGCAAGCACACCCTCCATCTGTGTAAGTCCTCTTGCAAGCATTGTAAATCCATGTGGCAGGGCTATTTTGTTTGTTTTCATTATTTCCATGAGCTCCTGCATAACACGGCAACGTCAATCTGTCCCATCTCCTGATTGCCGTATTTGTCAATGAGCATACGTATATCCTTATAGAGTCTGGCTGTATCAGGCTCTCCTCTGAAATCCCCTACTGCAAGCACTGCATCCTGTATCATTCCGATATCATTCAAGGCAATTCCGGTCACAGCCTTTCCTATTTCTTTTTTGTCACGCTCTGAAAGCCTCCCCATCATTCCCATGTCCATCCAGACGATTTTCCCGTCTCTTATATGGACATTGCCAGGATGTGGGTCTGCATGGAAAAATCCATCCTCAATAACCTGCTTTTATGTAGTTATCTACAAGCTTACTTCCTATCTCATTTAGGTCATATCCATCTTTTGCAGATTTTCCTTGTCATCTATGCGGTATCCATCTATATATTCCATGACAAGAACACACGATGTTGTGTATTCTCTGTATAAACATGGTGTTGCAGCAAATACGATGTCCTTGTTGTTCCTTGCAAACTCTTCCATGTTCGAAGCCTCTGTAAGAAAATTCATTTCTTCCTGTGCAACCGCCCACATTTCATCAAGCACCATATCAAAGTCGACGATTCCTTTTATCGGCACCGGTGGAACAAGCCTGACCGCTTTATGAAGCATTGTGATATCCCGTGACATTATGTCATGTATGCCTTTCCGCTGGACTTTTACTACAACTTCATCACCATTTTTCAATACAGCATAATGCACCTGTGCTATAGAAGTCTGCCAAGTGGTTTTATCTATCCTGGAAAAGATCTCATTCCATTTACAGCCAAATGATTCATAAAGAACTTCTTCCACCTGTTCAAATGGCATAGGCTCCACATCGGAACACAATTTCATGAGTTCCTCACAATATTCCTTTGGCAGGATATCAGAATGTAATGACATTATCTGACCAAGCTTTATATATGTTGGCCCCAGTTCCTGTAATATAAGCCTTAGTTTTTCAGGTGTAAGCCCCTGCGTGATCTTATATTTTTGAGAACTGAGGTCATTTACTTTAAACGGCTGTTCATCTTTATTCACTTTTGTATCAGCAGTCACAGTTTTTCTCTTGCACCCTCAGCAAAGATCTGTATCGTCCGTATCTGCATCCTTTGAAGCATCATCCACATCTGCATCCTTATCTACTTCCTCATTTTCAGGCTCTGCTGCATCTTTTTCCTGCATCTGGGAAATTTTGTCCTTTAAATCAGCAAGCTGATCCGGTGTCATATTGCCGAGCAGCTCTTCAAGCTCCTCACCACTCTGTGGCTTAACAGAAACATTCACATTATTCTTTATGGTATTTTTAAGATTATGCTTTAATTCTTTATTTAACACCTTTCCCTGCTCAACAGTAAGCTCACCTCTTTTGACCATCTCATCCAACACATCTTTTGACTTTTCTGCTGTCACTGCAACTGTTCCAATGCCTGCAAGTAGTATTTTCTTTAATCCTTCACTTAATTTCTCCATATCAATTACCTCCGTTTTATATACATTTTTATATTGAATATTTACCATATTTCATAATTATATTTTAACACCCTCGCACATAAATTCAATTAACAAACCCTAAACTTTTAATACCTAAAATTTCACATATGCATAATGTTGATGGCACCGTCCGGGGTGCGGGCTTACGCTTCTTCCGATAGCGGAACATTTCGTCTGGATTGCGTAAATTTGTCAGGTGCCTGTTTCCAGCTCGAAGTTTGTGTTCATTCTCCAGATGCACACCCACACCGCGGCGTCCGTCTATGGCACACACTCTCATACTCCTTAGTCTAGTGGGAGTAAATGCCGTTTCCAGCTAAGTTTATTATGCACGGGTGCTCCAAACGCGCTATTTACGTTGTGAAGTTGATTTAGACTACAAGCTTGGACGTGTGTGCGCCCGTGCAACCTATAGCTGTAAATCGGCATTAACTCCCACACGACACGTCAGAAATCGAGTGTGTGCCATAGACGGACGCCGCGGTGTGGGTGTACAGCTGTAGAATGAACATAAATAATCGAAAGAGCTGGAAACAGGCATCGACAAATTAGCAATCCTGACGAGTTCCGCTATCGGAAGAAGCGTAAGCCCGCACCCCGGACGGTGCCTTGCCACAATATAATGTAGGAAGTTTAAGTTAATAACCTATAATCTGTAAAAGCTTAGGTACAAATATAATAAGACCTGCTATTGCTGCCATTATAGCTGCGATAAGTACAGCACCTGCCGCTGTATCCTTTGCTATCTTTGCAAGTGGCTGCCGTTCTTTGTTACGAGGTCAACTACAGATTCCACCGCCGTGTTCACCAGTTCAAGTGCCATAACAAGCCCAAATAATATAAGGCATATACACCATTCAATCTGCGATATTTGAAAAAGGAATCCTGCTATGACCACAAGTACAGTTGCACAACAATGAATTTTCATATTTCTCTCGTTTTTATACATGTGGATATTCCCTCAAATGCGTATCCAAAGCTCTTATGCAATGGTGGTTTTTTATTATGTATCATGTATCCCCCTTATGCATCTGATCTCGAATATGAGTTTTTCATACTGTTGCTTAGTTCATATAATACTTTATCAAGGGTTGCTGCCGCCTCTTTTGCCATAGCTGCTATTGCATTATTGGCTTCTATTTTGAGCATCATCCTTCTATCCTGGTCATTTTCCCTTTCAATTGCAATATCATATCGGTTTATAAGTTCGTGAGCTTTTGACATTACTGATAAATTATATCTTTCAATATGAAAAACTGATTTCGAATAGGAAGCATCTGCCATAGCCGCAATCATCCTGCTTGTCCAGTAAAAGTTATCGGTTGATACTTCTTCTGTTGTATTTGCCAGATATTCCGGAGTCTCATACACATCCGAGTAAAATGGCAATCACATTAAACGCATTTGATCCAAATGCTATCCATTGGATTGCTTTGCACGAAGCAGTCCTGCCCGGCCTTATCTGTATAAGCGACATAAAATCTGTCCTGTTTATTCCAATAGACCTGTAGGCACCACTCATTGATCTATCCCCATATGAAAGATATGGATCATATGGTGTTCCCTGGAAATGTGACGAAAGCAGATATTTGATATCCTCCGGCGTTATCTTTTTTTCCGGAACCATACACCATGGGATATTATCCGATACAGGAGTAAAGTCTGCATTTTCCCCATCCCATTTTTGGCTGTGAGGATTTAAATATCTTTCCATATACCAGGCTCTCGGAGTATTGTATACATGATCTGAATCATCATGGCTTCCGAACGCATCCCTCGGATTTAGTTTTCCGTCGCAGGAAAGATCCAGATGATTGATTTTTACAAATTCCCTCATGTCCGATGAACACATAAATTCTCTTTGTTCACCAAATGCATCGTCCATATCAAATTCATCTATTCCAAGCTGGTTTGGCATAACAACATATGCATTATCCGGCACCCTTCTTGCTATCCAGTGATGCCCTCCTATCGTCTCAAGAAGCCATATTTCATCTGAATCCTGAAAAGCTACCGCATTCATCTCGTATGTTCCATACAGTGTAAGCAGCGATCCGAGCCTTTTTACACCTTCTCTTGCACTGTGTATATAAGGCAGTACCAGAACAACTATATCTTCCTCTCCGATTCCGCCCGGCTGCATGGCATCATCATTCTCTGCCGGCTTGTACTCGACTAAAGGATCTGCTCCAAGCACTCTTGGATTTGAAGTAATGGTTTCTGTTGCAGTCATTGCAACCTGTTCCTCATTCACACCGCTTGCCGCCCATATTCCTTCACCTTTTACTGCGTTCGGCACACATGTATATCTCATCGGGTCATCCGGCAGTTCTATTTTTACATGGGATATAACGGAATTATAAACTCTCGGCTGGTTTATTCTGTTTACGACCGTAAATTTTTTGGGGGTAAATCCTCCTGCCCGGAATCGTCATTTCTCGCTATCATCGTTGACCCGTCATACGATGCTTTTTTACCTACTAAAATTGTTGTACAAGGCATATATAAAACCTCCTGCTATATATTCGTTATCACTATTATATTACTGTCCCACATAAATTAAAAGATTTAACTCAAACTTGTCACAATAAGATATTTGAAGCTTAATGACTAAAACTTCCCACATTATGCATATGGGAAGTTTTAGTTAATGATTTAAAATTTTGTCTTGACGAATCAGTACAGGAGTGCTATAACACAGTTGAAACAAGAGAAACGAAACGCCATTTAAACTGAATAATGACATTCCGCAAACATCCCTATGTTATCAATTTTGTATAGACGGAGGAAAAGACAAATGACTACTTTAAAAGTACAAAAAAGAGACATGGAAACAAAGGCTAAAAGACTTAGAAGGAATGGATATGTTACCGGAAATCTTTTCGGCAAAGAGTTCGAAGGCTCTATCCCTCTTAAGATTGAGAAACAGGAAGCAGAGCGTATCGCCCGTGAGTGTCCAAAGGGGCCAGCTTTATGTAGATCTGGATGGAAAACAGTATGATGTACTGATGAAAGAACTCGACTACGATTCAATGACACGCCAGATTATCGAGATGGATTTTCAGGCACTCGTAAAGGGTGAAAAGTCCACTCTGTTGCAGAGATCGTTCTTCACAACAAAGAGATGGTTACTGAAGGTGTCTTAGAGCAGCTTCTCGAGGAGGTTTCTTATAAAGCTACCCCTGATGCGATCGTAAGTAAAGTCGACATTGACTGTAGCAAGTTAAAACTCGGTGACAGTGTAAAGGTCGGTGATCTTGATATGGCTAAAGATAAAAATGTAGACATACACACACCTCTTGATACTACTATCGTTCGTGTAATAGCATCACACAATGATGTAGCAGACGATGAGGATGAAGAAGCTTCTGACGAAGCCTGATCGCAACTTTTTGCAGGATTGCCTGCTTAACTGTACAAAAAAACTATTAAACATTACTTTGTACACCAAAAAATGTGCGCCTTATGTGGCGCACATTTTTATTGTATTTCTATGGAAATAATTCCACCGCTTATTATATTATCTTCTGAAATATCTCCATTGTATGTAACTGTAACCCTGGTTCCTGCTTCAATTTCCCTAAGACCTGACGGCTTCTTTTTAAACAAAAATTCATAGTATGTGCCATCGTCTGTGAGCAGGACAAACTCTGCCTTTTTAATAACTTCTACACTTCCTGTAAGCTGTTTTTCATCGCTTACAGCTCCAGTATCATTATACTGTTCATTATTTTCCTGAATATCATTCTCTTCTGTGTCATTATCTTCAGTATCATTCTCCCCAGTATCAGAGTCCGGTATTTCAGAACCAGTCTCCTGCTCTGCTTCGATCATTGATGCTGCAGCATTATCATTTGTCACATACTTAATATTTTTTTCTATTGTCTGTTCGGATGAGACATCATCCCCTGCTCCACAGCCGCTTAAAATGCTGATGCATACCATAATAACACACAAAAGGCATTCTTTTCATTATTTTTATGTTCTCCCTGATTCTTTGAAGGTTACTGCTCACACCTAACAGTGCGAACAGTAACCTTTGAAATTCTAAAAAGGATACCACAAAACCATAGAAAAAAAATTAAGAACTTTTTAAGATTGCATTGTATTTTAATAAAGAGGTGCTAAAATATTATTACTAAACCGAAAGAAGAATCAATATGAATACAAATAACTCCAATCCACATATATACAGTAATCTGGATTTAAAGTGCTTATCCCTATTATAATTGAACAGCTGCTTTCTTCATTGATGGGAACCGTGGATACCATGATGGTAAGCAATGTCGGATCTGCGGCTATCTCAGCAGTCTCTCTCGTCGATTCGATCAATATCCTTGTGATACAGGCACTTTCTGCCCTATCAGCTGGAGGTGCTATTCTTTGTTCACAGTATCTGGGAAGCAAAAACCATGATGGCGCCAACGAATCCGCCCGTCAGGTTCTTTTTGTCATGTGTTTTTTATCCGTTGCACTTTCAATGTTCTGCCTTATTTTCAGATATCCTCTGCTCAGATTTATTTTTGGTGCTGTGGATGCTGATGTAATGAAAAATTCACAGACTTATTTTCTGTTTACACTTTTATCATTCCCGTTTATCGGTCTTTATGATGCCGGTGCTTCTATCATGCGTTCCCAGAATAACAGCAAAAATCCAATGATCATATCTGTAATTTCAAACTTTATGAATATTGCCGGTAATTCCATCCTTATCTTTGGATTTTCCATGGGTGTTGGGGGTGCTGCCATTTCCACTTTGATTTCACGTATATTCTGTGCGGTGGTTGTTATCTGCCAGTTAAGACGCAAAAGTGAACCAATATGTATAAAAATTATTTTTCCATCCGTCCAAAATGGAATCTGATCAAAAAAATACTGCTCATCGGTATCCCATCCGGAATCGAGAACAGTATGTTCCAGTTTGGAAAGCTCGCAATACAGTCAACTGTTTCTACACTTGGAACTGTTGCGATAGCTGCACAGGCAATGACAAATATACTTGAAAATCTAAATGGTATCGCAGCTATAGGCATTGGTATCGGTCTTATGACAGTTGTCGGTCAATGTCTTGGAGCAGGACGGAAAGACGAAGCTATATATTATATAAAGAAACTTTCATGGATATCAGAGATCGTAATTATCGCAAGCTGTCTTATTGTGTTTGCTCTGACAAAACCTGTAACTATGCTGGGTGGTATGGAAAAAGCAAGTGCAGATCTGTGTTTTAATATGATGACTTTTATAACCATTGTAAAACCTATATGCTGGGTTCTTGCATTTATCCCACCTTATGGTCTCCGCGCTGCCGGGGATGTGAAATTTTCCATGATCACATCATGCTGCACAATGTGGCTGTGTCGTGTAAGCCTATGCATATACCTGTGCCGTGTATGGGGATTTGGACCTATCGCCGTATGGATCGGTATGGCATGCGACTGGACACTCCGCTCAATAATTTTTACGATACGCTTCCATTCACGCAAATGGCTTAAACATCATGTAATTTAATTTATTCTACCGTTTTTCCCGGTTTTGGATCCATATTCATGTGGAGAGCGACTCCACCGGCACAGATACATACAGCAAGTGATGCCGCTGCCACAATATATCTTACTACAGGAGTTTTTTTCTTTTTTGTTCTTCCTGCCATGCCATCTGCTTAAGGTTTTGAAAAAATTTTTTATTTTTATTCTGATATCATATCTGAAATAAAAGGAAGAATATTGTATATGGCTGTTGTCCTTCCATGACGATCATGGTCTTCGTCTGCCCCTATTCCGTATGCACAGTTAACTCCATCCTCTCCCGGCATACCGAATTTAAACATACTTCCCATTGTCTGCATATCACTGACCTGATATTTTACAACATCATATGCAAAATCCTCTGTTCCAGCTTCAGAGAAAATGAAGAAATCATCCGATCCATATCCCTGCTTTTTAATTGCGTCTGCCATATATATACCACTGTTAAATTTATTGTCATTTTGCGAAAGCAGATTTGACCAGTAAAATGAGCCTGAAAGCGGAATAAAATATCTGAAATAGTCCATTGAGTCACATATACGGTAACTTGCAGTCACACCTCCCATGGAAAATCCACAGAATATTCTATGACATCTGCTTTCTGTGAGATCTTTTGCATCTATATTTTTTGCAAATGTGCTGTATTTACTTTCCACAGCCGGGATTATATCGTTTTTTAACTCTTTTCCGAACGGCTCAAGCAAATCCCTGTCATAATTGTCTGTATCTTCGTCTTCATTATTATCATAGTAAGTCATGCTGACTGCGATCATAGGCTTTACATACCCGTCTTCTATGAGATGATCCAGACAATTTTTTGTATAATTCGGATCGTCCGGTGAGCCAAGCCACGTGTTTGCACTTCCTGTATGTCCGTGAAGCATGTAAATTATGTCATACTCCTCTTCCGGGTTATAATCATATGGTGTATATACCACTACATACTTAGTCATCTCTTTTCATCATCGTCATAATCTTTTGTTTCATATTCTAATGTATCAAGTTCCCCCTGCTGATCAGCCGGATCAAGATATGATTCAGGCACACTTTTTAAATCCAGTGATTTATCTGACTCATCAAGATAAGATATCGAATCAACCGGTGATGGAATCTTTGGAGTGTGATTTTCTTCCACTTTTGTATTTTTTCTGCTTTTATCCTGTCTGCTGAATCAGGATTTATTTGATAGTATGCAAAACACAGCATCCGGCAATCGCCAGTACAGCAATCATTATTCCTAAAAATTTTCGTAATCGCATATTTAATCCTCCAATTTTATATAATGTGCTCTCGGAATCTTCTAAATGAAGAATTCTGAGATAGATTTTGATATACTGCATCCGGCACATTCCTGTAGTGCCGGTCACTAATGTATACATTGAATTGCATGCAAGTATGCATCGATGGTAACTTCTGACTCTTTAATCATACTATAGTATTTAATAATATACACATATACATTGTCAATGATAAACCCGGTCTTAATGTGTGATAAAAATAAATATTATAGTTGACATAAGTCTGTAATCATACTATGCTCATACAAGTATATTTTTATAATGTACTACCGGAATCTTCTAAATGAAGCATTCTTAGATAGATTTTCGATATACAATGACATTTTCGCAGTGCGTACATGGTATGTACGACGAGAAAATGGAAGCAGTATATCGGAAATATAGCCAGAATGCTTCGTTTGAAGAAAATTCCGAAAGTACATTTTATGTAATGGGAGAAATAAATATGCAGATTCAATTATCAGAACATTTTACATTCAAAAAATTATTACGATTTGTACTTCCATCCATAGTAATGATGATTTTTACTTCTATATATAGTGTTGTTGATGGACTCTTTGTCTCTAACTTTGCAGGTAAAACTGCCCTCGCTGCCATAAACCTTATCGTACCGCTCCTCATGGGACTTTCTGCCCTAGGTTTTATGATCGGAACAGGAGGCAGTGCGATAGTTGCAAAACACTTGGTGAAGGAAAAAGAAAGAGGCAAATGAGTATTTCTCAATGCTTATCTATATAACGGCCGCCGGCGGCATAGTGCTTTCAATTATAGGAGCATTTCTCACTCCCACAATAGCTTCCATGCTTGGTGCGAAGGGACAATTACTTTCAAACTGCACAATGTATGCACGGATTTCTTTCATTTCCATGCCTGCATTCATGCTTCAGAATGTATTCCAGAGTTTTTTTGTTGCTGCCGAAAAACCTAAACTCGGACTTAGTGTAATCGTGGCATCCGGTGTTACAAATATCATTCTTGATGCACTGTTTGTCGGAGCTTTTGGGTTCGGACTTGCCGGTGCTGCAGCTGCTACAGTATGTGGGGAATTGCTTGGCGGTATTATTCCTATAATATATTTTTCCAGAAAAAACAGCAGCCTGCTTCGCCTATGTAAAACCAGGATCAATATTTCGGTTTTTATTAAAACATGTGTAAATGGTTCATCTGAGCTTATGACAAACCTCTCAAGTTCAATCGTAAATTCACTTTATAATGTCCAGCTTATGAAATTTGCCGGGGAAAATGGTGTTGCAGCGTACGGAACGATCATGTATGTCAATTTTATTTTTGTTGCAATATTTTTCGGTTATTCAATAGGAAGTGCACCTCTTATAAGTTTCAATTATGGTGCCGGCAATCACGATGAATTAAAAAACCTGTTCAAAAAAAGCATGACTCTTGTTACGATCTGGGGAATACTTCTGGCTGTCATCTCACAGATCATTGCAATACCGCTTGCAAGGCTTTTTGTAGGATACGACAATGAACTTCTTGCCATGACACAGGAGGGATTTAGGATATACTGTCTTGTTTACCTGATAAATGGCTTTAATATTTTTGGCTCCGCCTTTTTTACTTCATTAAACAACGGTATAATCTCTGCTATAATATCTTTTTAAGAACACTTGTATTTCAGATCGTATCAGTTATAATACTTCCTATAATATTTGGAATAAAAGGAATATGGTTTGCCGTGATCGTTGCAGAAATGTTTACTTTATGTTTTACTGCTGCATTTTTAATAAAACAACGGCATAATTATCATTATGTATAGAATGTGAGGTTTATTATGAGAATTCTTATTACAGGAACAAGTTCAGGCATAGGTAAAGCTATTGCAGAAAAAATTTTTAAAGGAAGGACATGATGTCATTGATTTGATATAAAACCAGCTTCCATAACACATTCAAATTATACCCACATATGTATGGATATCCGTGACAAGGCAGATTTTCCTGAATTTGCCCTTTGATATCGTGATAAATAATGCAGGTGTCCAGAATTCCGATGATATAGATGTAAACTTAAAAGGGACAATTTCAATTACTGAAAAATACGCTATCCATCCTGATATCCGCTCTGTACTCATGATAGGATCCTCCAGCGGCCACACAGGCTCTGAATTTCCTGAATATGCGCCAGCAAGGGCGGAGTGCTTGCATATGCAAAAATATTGCTCTTCGCATTGCAAAATACGGTGCAACATGTAACAGTCTCGATTTCGGTGGAGTTGCCACCGAGCTTAACCGCCCTGTTATGGATGATGAAAAATTATGGAATCAGATTATGGAACAGACCCCTTTAAAACGCTGGATGGGTGTTGATGAAGCTGCTGACTGGGCTTATTTTATGACTGTTACCAATCGTTTCTGCACTGGTCAGAATATACTTATAGATGGTCTTGAAGCCGGTAATGCACACTTTGTGTGGCCTGAATAAACTTATCTCTACAATGAATAATTAACGTATCTGGTAACTTTTTTAAGTTTATATATAAAAACCATGCGGTTTAAATAAAGCTGCCGCATGGTTTTCACTCCAAAATATCATTGGAATTTAACTATATTACTGGATCTCAAAATCAATTGAAGCAATTTTTTATCATTTACATTCTTATTGGTCACCTCAAATGTAAGGTCTGTCTGGTTTTCATAAAGCACCATGATTTTATAAATTGCTGTTCCGTCATCGTTTTGCTTATAAATTCCACCATATAGCCATTGCAGACAATTTCCATCAGTATCGACAACTGCCAGATCAGGGTCATTGTACGGATCATTATATGGTTTTTGCAAAATCAGGTGTTTCAACTGTAAGTACAAGTCCAGCCTTTGTTTTTACAACATCACATACCTTTACTCCATTATCTTCCTTGTTGATCTGATATGTCACATTTGCAGAACGGTCTACTGTAACAGGGAAACTCATTTTCCATTCTCCGTCTACCTTTCCTGTACTCATGTATTCACCGTTTTCATCCCACTCGTCATCCTTATAACCGATCAGATTTTCCATAGCACATTCAACTTCAAGTGTGTCCTCATCTGCAAATGATTCTTCATCTGTGTCTCTGCCAATATCCATCAGATCTATTTCACCTGATTTTACGAATGTTCCATCTGATGCTTTTTCAAATGACATCCTGAATCCTCCGGGTTCTATTCCATTTACTGTTACCGTATCACTTCCTTTTCCTGCACTTATAAAGTCAGCCTGATTCAATTCTTCGTTATCTGTCTTTAATACTGCTGTATAGTACACAATGTATCCATCACAATAGATATCTGAAATAGACACATTCACACCATTCACATCTGCACTCGTATTGTAGTTTTTGTCCTGATGCTTTGCAGTTTCCTCCTGAGCCGTCAAAGATCCTTCTGCAATCTTTCATAAATTTTGTTTCTTTCTCATCTTTTGTTCCCTGACGGTTTTCTATGAGTTTTCCTATTGTGCTTGAATAAATCCTTCGCCATTGCAGGATTTCGCTGCTCCTGCCCTATTACCACAGCACATGCGTGCTGCCAGAGTGCTTTTCTTATATTTTTGCCTGACTTGTTGTGTTTCTTTATCTTTTTTAATATGCGCTTCTGCTTTTGTGCTTTATCAAATTCTGTTAATTCCATTTTTTCGTATTCATCTTCATTTATTTTTACATCGTTTAACATTTCATAAATATTTTTTCCCATACTCAGGCACCTCTTTCTTCTAATATATTTCTGCGCAGCTTCTTTCTTCCGCGTGAAAGCCTGTTATATATGACTTCCTGCTTTATCCCGGTCTCGCAGCTTATCTGCTTCATGCTTTTTTCTTCCACATATAGTTTGTAAAAAAGTTCCCTGTCCTGTGGCTTTAAGCATTCCAGCATTTTTTCAACTTCTAAATCGATCTCTTTTTCTATCATTCCGGCTAGTGCATGGTCTTCCTGCACGATCACCGCATCTTCAATATTTACTGTCTGAAGTTCCTTGCGATAGCTCCTCAGATAATCAATCGCCTGATATTTTGCCACCGCAGCCGCCCAATTCCGAAACGTACTCTTGTTCTCATCAAAGCTTTCTATGTTCTGCCAGATCTTAAGCAGAACGTCATCAAAACATTCTTCCTGCTTTTCCGGCAGATAAAGAGATGTTTGCGGATCACCGACATAATCAGTCCTCCATACTCATCAATGACATAGGCAAGCGCCTTCTCATTGTGAAGCCGAAGCTGTTTTATATAATTTTTTTCTCCTATTTTCATAAGTTCCCTATCCTTCCCCATCTGCCTTATCGTGCCGATGGCTTCCCTCGATGCATCTGAGTTGTTATGTAATTACACTTTGTATTACGAACTTTTTAATATATTCTATCAAAAATTAAAAATGATCGTGAAAATTCTTTTTGGAAATTAAAAAAAGAAGAGATTTCATCCATCTCTTCTTTTTTGATCTGATCAAATATTTTCTAAATTCTTTTTGCTATTTCGATTGCAATATATAATTTGTCCATATTATGATTCGCATCTTTAAGACCTGAAACATCATAATTTTCCTGATCCAATACATCTCCCGTAGCCAGAAAATTATACAGCTCCCATCCATAAAAACACATACTGCCTGAACTCCTGCAAGTTCCATCTCAACAGCTATACAGCCATCTGCTTTTCTTGCCGAAAGTTTGGCCCTAGTTTCCCGATAGATAGCATCTGTAGTCCAGACTTTTCCCTGGACATTTGGTAGCTTTAACTCATCAAATATATTTTTTACTATATCAGAATTTTTTATTTCTATGAAATCAGCAGGCTTAACATAATTATAGCTCATTCCCTCTTCCCGATAGCTTTCTGTCGGAATAACAAATTTACCATCTGTGCTTTTGCTATCCAATGATCCTGCCGAACCAAACATTATAAATTTTCCGGCTCCTGTAAGCCAGTTTGCATCTATAACATCTCCTCCAGCCATAGCAGAGCCTATATGACTTAAATATCCTGCAATCTTCATTCCTTCTATATCAAAAATGTATACAGGTGTAGTTCCGTTACAGCATCTTATAACACCAGCCTCATTATGTTCAAATGTTTCCAGCATGTATTCAAATATCTGTTCTGAAAATACTATAATGCATTTTTCACACAAATTCTTTTTTTCACCGAAAAAGTCTCTTGGTCCAAATAAAACCTCTGAATCATCAAATGCATCGATTATCATTTCAGGTATGCCTCCTTGAAGTTTAGTTTCTGTAAGTTAATTTATTATTTTCATTCCAATGTAAGGGTGCTACATGGTTATGATCTATAATATCATTTACATATATAGCAAGTCAAAAGAAAGTTATTATATATGTTGCAACTTTCTACGGCATCATCTAAAATACTAATGACTTTATTTCGAGTCCATAAATATAAATCATTAGCTAGGAGCACTATGGAACACATTTTCCCTGATTATTACAATAAATTTCACTGCATAGCTGACAGATGCACTATAACCTGCTGCCAGGAATGGAAAATCACAGTCGATGATGACACAAACCGAAAATGGAAGAAGATTTTACCACCCGATACCATATCAGATAAAAGGAAAAATTTAACCGCATACACCTGTAAAAAAGATGGTGCCCACGTGATCGGGTTAGATCAAAATCACCGCTGTCCTTTTCTTTCCCAGGATAAATTATGTCATCTGGTAACTTCCTATGGGGATAGTGTGCTATCTGAAACGTGTACATTGTTTCCTAGAGAAATCCATGAGTTTTCAACGCATACTGAAGCTTCACTCATGCCATGCTTGCCCGGCTGTTATTGACCTGTGGTGCGAAAAAAATATTGAATTTCCAACAGTCTCTTCGATCGTGGATCATTCATCTCCAATGTTTTTAGTCCGTGATAATCTGATCAAGTTATTACAAAATAAGAATCTTTCTATTGAAGAAGCCTTATTTGAAGGATTCTATATTTTATTGGAATTATATAAAAATCAACCCGTTACAATCTCACAGATAAACGAGTATTTTTCAAAGCAGACTCTTTTTGAACTCCATTCAGCTCTGGCAGATATCAATGTCCCTGCTGATGATACTTTTACAGAGTGCAATGAACTGCTTCAGGATCTTGCGGTAAATTATAGTAAGGAAGGATTGTATACAGGATTTTTGCAGCCAATATTAGCTGAAGCTGAAAAATATCCTAAAGGAACTTTTTCACCGGATAAACCAGATGACAGGCTGACCGATAGCGGTACCGGCAGTAAACTTTCTGGAATTTGGAATTTATTTTGTGATATGATCACCGATCATGATATAGTCTTCCGTAATTTTCTTTCCAATGAACTATTTTCAGATCTGATAATCCCTGGAAGTAGTTCCAAAATAATTGAACATATGGTAATGCAGTATCAATGGATCATTATGGAATACACGGCTATACGGCAGAGTCTTTCCTATGGTACAGTATTAATCCCAAAAGCCCGCTTACTTATGAAACTGTGCGCAACTATATAGTAATAATCTCACGCATGACAGGCTATGATGATGGTGATATACGTACTTATCTGGAAAACAGCTTTGCAAAGCTCATATGGGATTGGGGATATGCGGCATTGATCATTGGGGCATAACTTAAAAAGGATGCACTACGGTAACTTCTCCATTACCTTGGCACATCCTTCGTATTATTATTTTTTGCTATTCTTCTTAATGACAGCTATGGCTTCCACATCCATGCTCGCCACATGTATGTCCTTCCCCGTGGTTATGCTCATGGTGAGAACACTTAACATCCGGATTATAATCCAGTGTTTTATTAATAAAAGCTTCTACCGCTTTATCTGCATCTCCGGAAACTCCTCCGAAAGCTTAATCCCGGCTGCCGCTAACGCTGTCTGTGCACCGCCTCCGATTCCGCCACAGATCAAAACATCTGCATTCAATGCATTAAGAATTCCTGCCAATGCGCCATGTCCGCTTCCATTGGTATTTACTACTTCTGAATGTACTACTTTTCCTTCCTCTACATCGTAAATCTTAAATGTCTCTGTGTGTCCAAAGTGCTGGAAAATCTGTCCATTTTCATATGTTACTGCTATTCTCATGATACATTCTCCTTTTCTGCCGTGATATTTTTGTAAATTTCCTGTTTGTAACAGCCTCCAAAGCTACAGTTGCTGCTCTGACCGTCACAAATTCTGAAATCTCCACCCTCGATTCTAAGTGGATGCCCTTCAATGAGTGCATCTGCTATTTTCTTCCTGGCAGTCTTAGTTGAAATTTCTAAAAGCCTGTCTATCATCAGTTCTACTATAAATAGACCCACGGATTAATGTCCGTAGGAAAATAATTTGCTTTAGCTTTCTATATCTCTATCTCCAGTGAAAGCGGTGTATGATCCTGTCTCTCCCCAGAATCCAGCATACCAGACGAAACCACCTTATCCTTGATACGGTCGCTTACCAGAAAATAGTCAATTCTCCAGCCCGAATTATTGATTTTACTGGTTTTGACTCTCTGTGCCCACCATGAGTAAACATCCTTTACATCTCCATGAATATAGCGGAAGGTGTCCACGAATCCCTTTGACAAGAGATTTGTAAACCCATCTCTCTCCTCATCTGTAAAACCTGGCGACATATGATTTCCCGCCGGATTTGCGAGGTCGATTTCCTCATGTGCCACATTAAAATCACCACAGGCAATGACCGGCTTTATCTGGTCAAGCCCACTTAAATAATTGGCATACTGGATATCCCACTCCTGTCTTTCCTTGAGACGCTTCAAGCCATCTCCTGCATTAGGTGTATACACATTTACGAAATAAAAGTCATCAAATTCCAATGTGAGCAGTCTGCCCTCGTCATCCATTGTATCTGGTGCTCCAATCCTTGGACAGGACTTCTTTGCCTCCATTCCTTCCTTATAAAGAATCATGGTTCCTGCATAACCTTTTCTTGCCGGCGGCATAGAGCTGACCCACTCGATATGGTAGCCTGCAAAATATTTTTCCAGCTCATCTATATGCTTCTTTGAAGGACCAGTGGCTGGAAGCTTGGTCTCCTGTATTGCAACAAGGTCTGGATTTTCTGCCTTGATTGTCTCTAATACATTTCTGGATAATACCGCTCTTGCTGATTCGGATGTCAGGGCAGCATTGATGGAATCGATGTTCCATGAGATAAATTTTTTCATAGCATTATGTCCTTTTGTATTTTATTTCTATAATTGAGTGTCCATTCTTATTTTAAATTAGCTGGTTATATTATAATATACTATCCCACTCTTGCTTAAATTCTTCAAGGAAATTTTCCATAACATCATGCCGGTGTTCGGCGATTGCTTTTCCGGTTTTTGTATTCATCATATCTTTGAGCAATAGCAATTTCTCGTAAAATGATTGATACTTGTGGAATCTTGATTTTTCTTATACTCTGTCCTATTCATTTGAAGCTTAGGTCCTATCTCCGGGTTATAAATCTTTCTCCCCCTGCTGCCGCCATAGGCAAAGGTTCTGGCAATGCCTATAGCACCAATAGCGTCAAGCCTGTCTGCATCCTGCACGCACTTTCCCTCTATGCTGTCAGGGATTACAGAATCAGTTCCTGCAAATGAAACTTCATCTATGATTTTGCATACCCTTTTCGTGACCACTAGAATCCTTTGAGAATATTTCTTTGACAAAAGCTGATTCATTTGTTGTCATGGATCCTCCACTCTGCTTCTTTGAATCCTACAAGTACTGTATCTTCATCTATAAGTATCGGTCACTTTACAAGCATTCCGTTGGCTGCAAGCAGCTTTAACTGTTCCTCTTCGCTCATTGTAGGGAGCTTGTCCTTTAGCTTCATTTCCTTATATAAAAGCCCACTGGTATTAAAAAATCTCTTGAGCGGGAGACCACTTCTGGCATGCCATTCCCTTTAATTCTTCGTAGGATGGATTGTTTTCTGCAATATTGCGCTCTGTATAGTTTATGTTGTGTTCTTCCAGCCATTTTTTGCTTTTGGCAGGTTGAACATTTGGGGTAACATAAGAATAACATTTTGACCTCCTTTTTAACCTATAACATCACTCTTTGTTTCATTCAAATAAATATATTTTGTTCATGATTTTAAGCCAAAACAAGACCTCATAGAATAGTTTTCACGCTCTACAAGGTCTTTATTTTATTCATTCCCTGGCTATAGATTTTTTCCCTTGAGGATAAAAGAGATTGCCTTGGGATACATAACTTATTCAAACTCGCAAAGTTTGGTTTGATTCTGGTTTTTTAAAATAATTATCTATACCTTCTTGTATTGATAACCAGCATCTTTTCCACACATTATTATTCGTTTCACACATTTTTAGTACCGATCCAGTACCATTGCTATATTGTCATTATTGTGTGTAGTTCTGGTGGCTTGCAGGTTTGTTTACTATTCAGAGAATAATCATCTGATAGTTTGCAAGTCCACCTATGGAAATTATAATCTCCGGACGATATTTCTGCAACTAGAAATTTTGAGGTACTAATGGATAGCATCATTCTTTTCCATATCATTCATCAATTTATCAAAGTCACTTTCATATAGTGAATCCTGTATAACTCTGTATTTCTCAAACTCACTTTCTGCAAATTCCTTTGCAATAGCTGCTGTTACTTTTCCTTTATCCTGAAGTACATCCGCATCATTAAATCTAAGAAATGCGTCAAGCTTTGTTTTCCAATCTTCCATAGTCATAGGAATATGTCTTCGTGCCTGTCTTGTTGCATAATCAAGATACATTGTCACAATCTCATTTAATTCTGCAAGTTCTTCTTTTTCCAAGTAGTTTTTTGCAATTGACACATCTGTTTTTACTATTTTACCATCAGGCGCATTTTTCCATGATTTAAGTCCCATATGCTCCTTATTATGATCAGCTCTTGCCACTATCACTTCTGCCGCTGTATTACCATGAACTGCATAATGCATCTTATTCTGTACTGTTGCATAAAACTCTCTTATCACCTGTGAATTCTTATCATAATCAACTGCTGTTGCATATATGTCTGTAATTTTCTGGTAAAATCTTCTCTCACTTGCTCTGATTTCCTGAATCTCAGCAATAAGATGCTCAAAATAATCTTCGTCGAAAATCTGTCCATTAATCAATCTGCTTTTATCAAGAACATAACCCTGCTTTGTAAATGTATCCAATACTTTTGTTGCCCATGTTCTAAACTGCATTGCCCGCTCTGAATTAATGCGATAGCCCACAGCAATAATTGCAGCTAATGAATAAAATTTGTAGTTGTATGTTTTTCCATTATCAGCAACTTGTGCAAAATTTGCACAAGTTGAATTTTCATCTAATTCTCCCTCTTTAAAAATGTTGCTCAGATGTTTTGTAACCAGACTTCTATCTACATCAAAAGCTGCGAAATCGCCTTCTGCGTCAACCAAACATTGCCATTCTGAACCCTGACTTCTATTCCTTCTTCTCCTGCATCTCGTGTAAAAACCAAGAAATCAACAGTGCTATTTCTTATCTGTAATTCTTTGCTCATAAAAGTGTTCCTTTCTCTAGATTCTATCAATACATCTCTATAAAACATTTTTCCCTATTTCTTTCAAATATCAAGAAGGGAATTTCTGCTTTTGCCAGCATACTATTATTAACTGGAACATATTCATAATTTTCTATCTCCTTTGATTTGTCACCATAAGAAATAGTAATATATCTGGAGTTGGATTTTATAATGCGAACATCTTCATTTCTTACTGCCTCTTTAGTGAATCCCAAATCTTCAAAAAAACTATCATAATCTGTAATGCATTCTGGGAGTTCCATTTTGACTGCATAACTGCTATTTATAATATTCTGTATACCCTTATCATCAGCCCTGAACATATAAATATTCCATCCTGTACTATCACCATCATCATCTAATATCGGAATAGAACCATAAGGATTAAGCATATGTAAATTAGACAAATCATCTTTTGTTGGCTTTTTAAATTTGACTATTTCAAATGTTATGCTCATGAATGTTCTCCTTTTCCGTCGCTTTTTTAGTCGCCTTTTTAGCGACGAATTATTTTATATATCTTGCTTTTTGTCATTGCAAACTAACTTCTTATGCCCAAACAATTGCTTTTACAATTCTTTTGCGCTAATGGTTAGTACTGCGATTAGTATCTATATATTTGGTAAAATCGATTATCTTTGCAGGCTTTCTCTTAGAAATAATCCCTAATCGTTCCATGTCTAATTTAAAAAGTTCACTCGGATATCCATACGCATCAAATCCCTCTGGCTGGCAGATATCTCTGTTCAGATACTCACTAAGTTCCCATTGATACTTTGCTTCTTTCTCCAGCTTCTTACCAAAATACTGTGCATCCATTACCATTCTGTTAATGCCACCAACCGATTTCCTACCATGAGTTTTTGTTACAGTTGTATCGCCTGACATTTTAAAATACTGCCCTATCTGTTCCTCGGAATATCCCATTTCCTGCATCACGCCATGAATCACACTGCGGATATACATTGTATAGTAATTCCAGTTTCTTGGTTCAATATCTGTCATTGCTATTGTATAACGATTACTGGCATTTACAATAAACAAGACATTTCTTCCTTTTATTTTCGTCAAATGTGTGTCCCAGCAGAACACAAGTGAAACACCTTTGCTTTCTGCAATCTTTGTGGTTTTAGTCGATCTTGAACTGCCTTTGTTGCACCAATCTCCATATGTATCACCTGCTCATTTCAAGTATTCTCTTCACTTCCAGCTGTAATTCATCACTAAAGTCTGATAAATCATCATATGTAATTACTTTCAATCTAATAAGACGAACGATATCCCATATCACCTCTGACTTACTCATCTCCATGATAACACCCGGATGACGCTTATCTTCTTTTATCCGTTTTTCAAGTTCCCAGAATTTCTCTGATGCAGGCTTTATTATCATCATTCAGAAAATTTGCATACTCTTTAACAAGACCTTCTATATAATTTTCCTGCCAGCCTGATAATTTTTCTCGAAATAGTTTCCAATCCTTTTTGCTTATGTCCATGATTTTGAACCTCCTCAGTCTCAAGTTAGTCTCAACAAACAATTTCAAAAATGAGACTGACTTGAGACTACAACTTTATAATTCACCTGCGAATCCCGGTTTTATCACATTTTGCTATATCATAGAGTCTCACTCAGTCCCAAATCTCGTGAGACTTCGTTGAGACAAACTTTGAAATATTCGTTTTTCAGAAAACCCTTTAAGCGTCTCTCACGCTTTAGAAAGCTTCTTCTTAGAATATTCTGATTTTAGTCACTTGATTTTTCTCAAAATTTCTATGACATTTTCTATGACATTTCTAAGGCATTTTCTATGACATTCCCCATCTTCATTATAAGAGTTACTTAATAAACATTCCATGAAGTGTTTACACCAGAATCTGCGTTGTAGGTAAAAATGAACTATCTATCCGCTTGTACAGACTGTCAATGCTTTGTATCTTCAATTACTTGAAATGCAGAAAGAATTTGTTGGATATTGTCAGGATCAAAATCCCGATAATCTACCTACCAGTAATGAAATCACAGAGCTACAGACCAGCTATAACAATATGCTTTCTGCCATCATTAATCTGCTTGATGGTGCTAAGTATCTATGGAAAGGAGACACCCACAATGAACAATAATCTTATTTACCTGTTTGGTATGTATGAACCTGACTCAGATTCCATTACTATATATGCAAATGATGGTAAACCATTTATAATCAATTGCCAGAAGTGTAATTAATCTGTCATTCTTGATAATCCTGATAATATTATATATCTTTACAGGCTTGCTCAAGATGCTCCTCTGCTGTATGCAGAACTTGCTCTCAAAGCAGATGGCTTGCAAGGATATGTAGATGCTATGAATGAATTTAATTAATCCTACCTAATCTCTCTGTGTCTTAAGTTATCCTCCGAGTTTTCTTCCGAGTTTTTCTAAAAATAACTCGAAAGAAACTCGAGACAATACCATTATTTTATCGGCTGATAATATTTGAAATTCTTGACAACATTATTTACAAGTAATTTATATAACCAGCTAGCATTGCTGATATTATCGCAACAGAAGGTTCTTCATAATAATCATATTGCCAACAATTATAATGAAAAACATAAAATTTATCATCGTAGGTATCCTCATTAACAACAGGAGATAATCTTCTCTCAAGTTCTTCTAATACATAAGTTTTTCCATATCCCCAAGTTCCATCAATTGAAAATATTTTTCCTTGTTTTAAATCTGACATAGTGTTGACAAGCTGATATAACATATCAATAAATTGTTCTCTATTCAAAACATCAACTATTTCCTGCATTCACATTCTCCCTTTGCTCTTCAGGATGAAAATTTGTCTTATTAATATATCATTTATTATGCATTATGAAAAATATAGTTTTATTAAACTATTCTTTCAAAGTAATATCTCTCATTAGCCTTTGTACTTCCTCTGACCGTATCAGCATCCTCATCTTCTCATCCCCACCTTCAACCTCTGGCTTACCACACCTAAGATTATCCGTATGCTCTGACACACAACAATCTTTGTACCAACACTCGCCCATAAGCATTCCCTTCACCGACCACTTTTCATTTTGCGTAAATTCGCCAACCAATGACTTCATCACACGCTCTGTAGAGTATCTCTTAAATCCTGCCAAGTACTGCAATGTTTTCTTATCATCAATCCTTGATAAATCAATTCTGTGATTCTCAACTGCCCCCAAAACCTTCTCACGGATTTTTATTTTATCTGTCTTTCCAGTGCCTGTCCATTCTACCAGCTTGTCAAATGCAAGTATCAAGTACTCAAAACAAATCATATCCAGAATTACAATCTTTCCTTCCGACTTATCTGTTATTGACTTCAACATACGATACTTGTTGCGAATGTCTTGATTGTCAACCACATAATCAAATGCAATATAGTATTTATCATCCCCTTTAATATTCAAGTCCAATACTGCATCCAATAATCCCTGATTGCTCCCTTTACTCTCAACGGTAAACTCATTGTCAAAGAAAATCTGATTAACTAATTTCCAGAAGTGAAGCCCTGCACCAGTATCCTCTGTCCATAAATATCTCATATCACAACTCCTCGTATAATAAGTGTATGACCAATAGAAATGATGGTTATGCACTTATTCTTTCTATAGATTTATAGATGATCTGAGACACCTGGGATAATCCCTTTCCATCTCATCTACTTTGGTTATTAGTTACATAAGTTATTCTGTGGTATGATATCAGCAGAGTCTGATGTCTAGAGGCTCTGCTTTTACTCCTTTCAGCCCGGTCTCCGGTGCCTGCTTAGAAAGCTTGCAGCCTGATTCATATGTCATATTCCGCTTACACAGATGTTTCATCCTCTGGCGTACAGCACCAGCAAAAGAGCTGCCAGAGTGTATGCTTATTACGCGAGGTTTCGGTCAGCATATGATTCCCAGGATAAACCTTTTACTTCAGATCCCAAGAATACTTAATCGGAAAGGCGGGTGATATCATGTTAAAGATTAACCCTTTATCTACGCTTTACGTCGGTATTGACGTCAGCTCAAAATCCAACTATGTTTGTGCTTTGGATTTTTTCAAAAATAAATACATAAACTCTTCTTTTGCCAATAATCAGCCCGGAGCTGAAGAATTAGCATTGAAGATACTTGAGTGTTTAAAAGAACACCCTGATATAACTACGATTGTTGCTGCTTTAGAATCAACTTCTGTTTACAGCATCCATATCGCTAATTATCTTTCTTCCTGCGAAGAATTGATGCGGTTTAAGCCTTATGTTTTTGTCCTGAACCCTAAATGTACTGCAAACTACAAGAAAAGCTATATAGGGCTTGGTAAATCTGATCCTATTGATGCCTTTGTTATTGCAGACTATGCAAGAGCCGGAAACATTGAATCCGAGCCTTGGCGCGGTAGCCAGTTTCTTGCTTTGAAACGTCTCACACGGCATCGTCTTCACCTTGTTGAATGCATGACCAGGGAGAAAACTTATCTTATCTCCAATCTTTATCTGAAATTCAGCGAATTGCAGATGCTTGAAGGAGATGACCAGCCTTTCTGCGATATATATGGCGCTACATCTTCCAGTGTATTAATGGAATACCTTTCCCGGAAGAAATTTTAGCTTCTTCCGAAGAAGATCTGATTGCATTCCTTGCTGAAAAAAGCCGCAACCGCATTAAGGATATAAGCAAGACCGCAGATTTATTAAAGAAAGCGCCAGAGATTCTTATCGTCTGGATAAAGCTCTTTATGAGCCTTTAAATGTGTCTATTGCCAGTTCTTTCAACTGCATTGAAACCTTTAAAAGAGAAATCAAAGTCATTGACAATGCTATCGAAAAGGAAATCAAAGGTTTGAACCCAAATGCCTTTATTATTCTTCAATCTATTGATGGCATCGGTCCTGTCTTTGCTGGTGGCATAATTGCTGAAATAGGCGATATAACCGCTTTTCATTCATCTGATGCTCTTGCCAAGTATGCCGGTCTCACATGGAAATCCAACCAGTCCGGTGATTTCGACGGAGAAGATACTCCCATGATAAAAGCCGGTAATCGTTATCTGCGATACTATCTTGGCGAAGCTGCCAACAGTATGAAAAACACAACGTTGAGTACGGAACGTACTATCGGAAGAAGTACAATGAAGTTCCGAAACATCAACACAAAAGAGCACTCGCGCTGACTTCACGTAAATTCGTTCGTTTGGTTTATGGATTGCTGGCCAGAAACCAATTGTACTCGGCGTATCGCTGGATACATCAATTAAAATTCTAACTAGTCGAACTTATGTTTTGCTTGAATCATAGGTCTATTAAGGTTACCCTTTTCTAAAATACATATCAAAATCATTTCAAAATCAGCTTGACATATCACCAGATTGCTCTTCTAATGTTATCCTATTATTATCAAACTTTAACACCTTAAAGCTCTTATCAGATACATTGAGTCCGTCACAATTTCGTAGAAAAAGCATATACTGATTAGACAACTCAAAATTAATAAATCTCCTGACATCATCATTAATCAGACAATCTGCATTATCTATCACAATAAAACTATTTCTACACTGTTTTATTGCTTCTAAAAATCATCTGATTTGTAGTTAAATAGCTTGATTGCTTTGTATTCATCTGTCAATCTTATATCTTCAAGCATTTCATAAAGTACTGTTTTACCGGTACCACTATCTCCACCAACAAGAGTAATCCTGTCATCAAATTCCAAATCATATGAAAATGGATCAGCTTTGAACCTAACATTTTTATAAATCATCTGCTTCTCTCCTTTGATACTCCTTACTCCACCAAGCATTATATCCTCTGCCACCGGTAACTATATCAGAATCATTAAATCTGATTTTGGCATCATCCGGAATATCAAAAAGCGTTGGTCTTGACATATAAATCTTAATATTATCCATAGTAAAAATGATTCTAAGAACATTCGGTCCACATTCCTCAACATTTACCACCTTATCGGGATGCTTCACAATATTAAGCAATGTCTTGCAGCCTGATGATAAATTTCGGATCGTACCTAAGCCATATTTTGTTTCTATATGCTTGTCTGGTGTTAGCTTCGCTTCATCCACTTGTTGAATCAAATCAATTTCTTTTTGTGACATATCTTCATTGCCTGTATTCAGGTTGAAGTACAAGTCATTGTAAAAAATCCAGTCTTTTGAATCTTTCCTCTCCGTATATATATCTATCATTACAATGTTCTCCTTCTGCAATATATGTTTAGCATCTGATTTTCCATATCTTACTTGGATAAGGCTTTGAATCAAATTTTCATATAGATATATTCCAGTATACCACACATAAATTAAAATGTACCCTATAGAGTAGACAGTTTGAATTTTTAAAACCCTTACCATTGGACAGTAAATTTTAATGAAAACCCTTAAATCTAGACAATGAGTTTACAGGGAACCCTTAAATTCGGACATGGTTTTGATGAACCCCTTCATTTTGGACAAAATCGCTTTTTTGACTCCGATTCAGATTGATATTACAATAATAAATGAATTGGAGGAAATTATGAAACAGAAAGTTTACAGAACAGGAAATGCTCACACTGAGAAATAGCAAATATGTGCTGGATGTATCACCGAGCATTGTACATTTCTCGGCAGAATTTAAAAAACTGTTTTGGGAGGAACTGTCAAAGGGCAGGCTTCCACGTGAGATTATTTCGACTCTTGGGATAGATCCAAATATCTTGGGGGATTCCAGAATAAATGGTCTGAAAACCATGATTGGAAATGAAGTAAAAGGGAAATGGTATTCGAGATCTTAACACCTATACACAGGGCAACGGATATCTTTCGGCTGAAAATCGGATAAAATATTTAGAAATGCAACTGGCATATAAAGATCAGGAGATTGAGTTTCTAAAAAAAATTGTATCTTTAAATCCGGAGGCTCCGGAATAATGAAAATACCAGCCCATGCAAAGTATCAGATTATTTATGATACCATGCAAAAAAACGATAATCTATTGAATGTAGCTGCCATGTGCGAAATTGCAGGAGTATCCCGTTCGGGATATTACCATTATCTCTCAACAGAAGACCAGCGAATGGAAAGGGAGGAACGGGACAGACAGGATTTTCTTTTGATTCTGAAAGCATACCAGTACCGAGGATATCATAAAGGTGCCCGTAGCATATATATATGAGGCTGTTACATGGAACCGCCGATAGTGATGAATATCAAAAAAATCCGGCGGTTGATGAAGAAGTACAACTTACAGTGCCCTATCCGCAAGGCAAATCCCTATCGGAGAATGGCAAAAGCAATGGCAACTGCATATACCGCCCCAATATAGTAAACCGTGAATTCGAGGAACACGGACCAAGAAAAATTTTGTTAACGGATATCACGTATATTATAAATGGAAAAGCACCCCGGTGCTATATGTCGACAATTATAGATGCCTGTACCAAGGAACTGCTGTCATGGGTTCTCAGCGAATCACTAGAAATTGATTTTGTATTAGAAACAGTAAAGCAGTTAATAGAAAACATGGAACTGATTTAAGCACAGAAACATTAATACATAGCGATCAGGGTTCTCACTATACCAGCATTAAATTTATCCAATTGTTAAAGGATAACGAACTGAGACAGTCTATGTCACGTAGAGCAAACTGTTGGGACAATGCTCCTCAGGAATCATTCTTTGGTCATATGAAAGACGAGCTGGATCTATCGGAGTGCTGCAGCTATGGAGATATTAAACGCAGTTAGGGATTGGACAGAATATTATAATACAGAACGTTATCAATGGGACTTAGCAAGATTGTCACCTGTTGAATATTATCAATATCTGACAACAGGAATTTATCCACTGATAATCCCTAAAGCAAAAGGTGAAAACAATCAATCAGAGGCATCACTTTGATGCCTCTACACAACAAACAAATATATAATAGAAATCTGAAAAGGAAAAACTCATAGTGTCCTTGACAAAGGGTACACTTTATAGAACGGTTTTTCCGCTCTACAAGGTCTTTATTTTCTCGTTATTTTATTCATTCCCTAGGCTAAAGATTTTTGCCCCTTGAGGATAAAGGGATGTGCCTTGGGATAGCTCTTACTCAAACTCGATATCGGATACTATATATGGTGTCGAGTCATTATATTTGTTGGCTTATGTGGTATGGAAATTCTAGATATTCTATGGATTCCAGAGATTTTTGTGGATTTTTGCAAGCATATTGAAAGCATTTACTATGAACTCCGCAATTACTCCGCAGTGAACTTCGAACCTCGCCTAAGCTTCGCAAAATGATTGAACCTTGTAAGACCTTGTAGATACCTTGTAATGTTTGTTGCTTTTTTAAGGAAATCACCATATGGGAAATCTTTTACCAACTATCGCTCTAATATCAATTCCCTATCTGGTCAAGTATTCCTGGTATCTCCGAAAAACTATTTATCCATATTATTCTTACACCTAATCTGCAAAAGTGTGCAGTAGCTTGAGCAAGATCCTTATTACTAAGCGTATCTTTTTGAATGATAGCATAATGCCAATGATTTTCTATTTTATCAAGTTCCAATAGTCGTCTAATATTAGGGTCAACTAGACTACATCCCACGAACAAGCAAATATTCTCCCTAAAAAAAGACATTTGGCTTGTTATCGGCCAACTGTAAGGCTGATTATATAACAAATTGTAATCTGCTTCTGTTAAGCATATCGTTCCTCGTAGCGATGACTTATTAGGTGCCTGTTTTAACAAACCATGAACGTGATAAATACAAAAATCATTTGATGGTATCCCATTTAACTCATATGTTTCTGTTTTGCTTTTCCCTTTGAAATACTCATCTTTTTGGCTATCAAGAACGCTATATTGAACATACTCATTATCCAAATACCTTTCTAAATAATCATCAAAATTGTATGTAAGTATTCTAAATTTTTACAACGATCTGAAAGTCTTGCAACAGATGCCAGCTCACTGTTTCTATCTATACTAAAATTTTTGTGAGGATATAAACTCTCATGCACCTTCCATAAAAAATCCGGTTCACTGTTATATACATCTCTACACAGCTGAGCCGTAGTAAGCGAACTGCCACCAACTTTTGCCGCTAAATTGTCTGGATTGTCTGACAGTCCACTTTTGTTTACTTCTAATTTCATATCAGATAACAAATCGTTCCAGCTCTTTGCCCTTGTTCAATAGAAACACCTGCTCCCAATACAATTCCAAGTGGTTCTCCCATACTTACAATCGCATTTAGTCTATCACGATGCACATTATTTTTTCCACAAAACTGTTTTCATCAATATAAATACTATTTTCTAATTTGTTAATGTCTCTATTTGTATTACTCTCATTATTCGAATTAAGCGCGTTAAAGTATTCTATTTTGTATCTTTTAACCCATTTTTCTATCTCAATAGCATCCCATATTCTAACCCTGCGAGAATCAAAGTTATCACCTAATTCAAGTAATAATTTCTCATTAACATTTCCATTCACAACAAATATATACGTTGCGTTTACGTATCTTTCATTATTACTAATACGCTCCATAATTTTTTTAATTACATCTTGATTAAGCTTACCATTTGGTTTAAATTCAAAAATGACAGGACCTTCTATTTCTTCAAACCCTTTCTCAGCAATAGCATCGAATTCTAATAAAATCTTTCTACCGTTCTTCTCAGCATACTCTGCATAGTCAAATTTGATTTCTTTATCACATTCTATGGTTCTTCTTTCAAGTACTTCCTTTATAAAAATAGAAAACACTTTATTTTTCATCTTGTCTTTTTCGATATATTCCATAATTTTGTTTATCCTTTGCTAGTCAAATATAGTCTTCTTTATTTCAGCTTATATTTTCTATCCTCATTGCCACCAACGGTTTCAATTTTATCTGAAATCCCCTTCAATAGTGTCTTTGTTCTACTTTCTTTAACTCCCAACAAATCACAAAAATCTTTCAGCGTATATTCTTTTCCTGCCTCCATAAAATTCAAGATCTGGTCATACTGCTTTTGTGTTTTTATCGTCGCTTTTTATCGTCGCTTTTTTATCATCACTTTTTATCGTCGCTTTTACATTTGCATCTGCAGAATACTCATCATCCAAAGGTACTACCGTTTTAAATATGTCTCCTTCTATAAATTCCGGTTCTTTTCCTGAATAGTACTTTGAGTATTTATAAAGATTTCTCACACCAGATCCAAGTCTGTCTGACCAACCAATATTTCTGAAAAATGAAGCAATGATTGGATTCTTTGGATTGGTTCCATGTTATCAGGTGTAATAATACCATCACCTGCTGAACGGCTTGCATTTTCCGTATACATACGATTCTTCTCAATGACAAATTTGGCAGTAGGATTGATCGATTTCATTCTCTCATTGAGTTCTTTAATCATCTTGTAACCCTGTGCTCTGCTTACGCCCCAGTCTTCACAAACTTCATTTACATCTACATACATTTTTTCTCATAGGTTGTCCTCCTTTCTTCTAATATAATCTCTAAGCCAGTAAATACAAGGCCTTCAGATTCCTTTTTTATTAAAATCCCCCACTTTTTTTCCAAAACCACTTGACAACTTCATCGAAAAATGCGGCGATTGGAGGCGATTTTTTATGTTACCTGTTAACTGTGGCAGCCATGCTGACTACCAACATTTTGTTGTTACTAATCTTCGTAAATATTATCCTGTTCCTGACGTCCTTGCCCGCTCTACATGGGATATTATCGAGCGTTTCTGGAATCTCGATTTATCTTTTACCGATACTTTTATGACTGATAAATATTCAAAATTCGGTCCTGCACCAAGAACTCCTTCTTGCATGCAACGTTCTTACCTTCTTTCCATTGACTTTAAAGTTACTTCATTAACGGAGTGGGCTGCTCAGCTTAAAATGAATCCTCTTTATGCCATCCTCAGTGGATTTGAACCCGGTAATGCTCCCGGTGTTGGTACTTTTTATGATTTTATAAAACGCTTATGGAACTCTGATGATGATCATATGTCACCTCATATCCATCCTCTTAAAACCAGGGTTAAGAAGCCTAAAACAAAGGTACGAAAGCTGACTCCGTGGAAAAAGTTACGGTTGCCGAACTTCTTCCCTCTTTGGAAAATACGGTTTTTAATCTGAACGAACAGCCTTATTCTTCTCTTTTTACAATCTATAAGAAAGAGTTCCTTGATGTTTCTGTATCCACAGGACATATCCATTCGGATGCTTTGGCTTTAGCTGGTGACGGAACTCCTGTCGTAACTTCCCACAGGGAACGGAAAAAAAGCGTATCTGTAAATGCAAAGAGAATGGCATTACCGACTGCAAGTGTGACCGCTACTTTTCCCAGCCCGACTGTGATATCGGCTGGGATTCTTCCCGCGACTGTTATTATCATGGCTATGATCTGTACATGCTTGTTGATTCTCAAAGTGACTTACCAGTATTTCCTCATTTTGGCTGTGCATCCAAACATGATTCACATGGATTCCTGCACGCTTTTTCAGGATGAAATTTTTTCTTCCTGATTACACTGTTTCAAAAGTACTTTTGGATTCTGCCCATGATGCCATGCCTTATTATCAATACTTCAAACGCGAGAATATCACACCATTTATCGACCTTAATGGAAAAGGTGGAAGACCTCCCATTTACAAAAACGACTTTTCGATTGATAAAGATGGTGTTCCTATTTGTCCTTCTGGATATCGTATGCATCGAAATGCTATTGAGGTTGCTAAAGGAAGGATGAAATTCAAATGTCCTAAAATCAGTCATAAAAATGGCTGTATCTCCTGTACCTGCGAAAACCCTTGTTCAAATGCTAAATACGGACGTACCGTCCATCTGGTTCCTGAAAGATAATCCAAGATTGTTCAATAATCCGCCAAGGAGCAGTAAGGAATGGAAGCTGGAATACAATGCAAGAACTTCTGCTGAGCGTTCTAACAAACGCGAGAAATTAGACTTTAAATTGGAGACGGCAGACACCGCTCAACTAAGATGTGGTACTGCCGCCTCTATCACATCCTGATGTTACAGCATCTGGATGCATGGGATTTGCCATCTGAATCAACCCTGAAAAAAATGATTTTGGATGTAGCATAATCCTGTAGATTATTATATCTCATTTTTTAAAACATAGCGACAGTTATGTTTATTTCTTGCGTTCATTTTACGTTCAAGAATAATATTTACTTTTCAAAGTTCAATGCCAGAGTTTCGCTGGCATGATCACTCAAGATTCCGAGAGATCATCTTAGAGTAACTTGATCTAATCTTGTACTAATTTCGCCTCTTCTTCCCAATCATCTAAATATCTCTTCAAAATTCTTTCGATTGCAGTTGTCTTGGTCTGGCCAACCACTTCACAATATCTGTCCAACTGTTCCAAAATTTCTCTTTCAATATACATATTTATATGTTTTCCATTCTTCTTTTCTCTTGCCATAGTTAATTTCTCTCCTAAATAACAACAATCTCCGTTAGTTCCATTATTCTATTTATGAGATTTTGTTTTATTTCCTCAATCTGCTCATATTTATCTGCTAGTTCTCTTTGCTTATCAATATCATATGTACCGTCTTCTCTCACGGGAATTGGAATAACATCTTTCATACGCTTAATCGCTATTGGCTTTAATGAAGTATATTCATTCTTTCCCATGTCTCCTTCTCTCCCCTTTTTCGGCTTCTGAATATAGGTTCTAAAACAAATTTTATATAACGCAAATCAACATTAACACATTTTCTGTAGGAGTAAAACACCTCTATGGCATGTTAAACTAAACGATTCATTGTGATACATAATATAACCTGCAAGACCATCTATGCACCATGTTAAATATTCGCCGTTATAATCAGCCTTATTTATTTTTGCATATTCGCCAGTAGTTGTACCTGAATACAGAGGTATATTCCCTTGATTTTCAGAAACCCATACTTTTGTATATTCTGCATTACCACCTTGCGGATAAAACAAATCCGTAATCACAGGATAAGCCCATTGTATATATCATTCTGTGGCAATGCCACAGAAATTTTTTTATTTTTTTACCTTCATCAAAGAACTTGTTTCTGTTCTTCTATAAGCTGATATTTTTCAGATAAATCGTTTTGCTTTTCCAAATCGTATTTTCCACTCTTATTAACAGGAATTTTTATTTCTGTTTGTTTAACCATTGTTTGATTTAAATTTTTCAATCCCCACCCTTTTGCTTCTCTTTTTTAATGCCTTTTCAGCTACAAGTTTTATATACCTTAAAGATACTATATCCTTAAATTCTTTTCTTACTCTTATTCCACAAGCATTTCTTCCTAATGAAAACTTTTCATCATCAACATAATATACAGTACCAGAATTCCCATAATTTACAACCACTAACATTGGTTCAGTTTGTGTATATTCATTCATATAACCAAACGGCTCTGAAACAGTAGCTGAATACACAGGATACTCTCCTCGATGTTCCTTAATATAAGTCTTTGTATATTTATGATTTTCAGGAATAATGTCACATACTTCGGCAATTTTTACCTTTGCATAATCTACTTCAGACATTCTACCACCTCCTGGTATCCCTTTATATCATTCATCAATTCTGAAATATATCCACTAAACTCATCAAGGGGTCATAACTGTATCTTTCTTTTGATTCCCAGGCTATTTTCTCTTCATCCGACCAATGCAACTCCACATTCCAATTCTCACTTGATTTAAACTTATCAATGGTTAAAAGCTTCGCTCTTGGATTATCTTTAACAGCTGATATTACAATTTCATTTCCTCTATTTGTTCGATACAAATTATATAATTCAACCGCATCATGTAAGTCATTACTAGCTATATCAAATCGATATGTGTCCATAGTTTCTCCTATACTGCTACATAAGTAAGCATAAATAGGATAGGGCTGTGTTACACCTATTTCCACTTCTGTCCTCTTATGTATAGTAAGAATAAATGTCTTTTTAGGCGTATTGAAAAAGGTACCCACAGGCAATGAGATAATACTATCTATGAAGCAATCATCTAAAATCAATTGTTTTAATTTATCGTTACCAATATTTGTAAATATTCCATCTGGCAGAATTACATTTGCTACGCCCCCTTTTCTCAAGGATTTTACTATCCATTCTGTAAAAAGTGCTTCAATTCCTCTTCCCCCTGTTGTATAAGCTTTACTATCTGAATTCTCTATTTTCACAGACTTACTAGCTTCCCTATAGCACCACTCTGATAATATGGTGGATTTGCTAAAATTAAATCATATTGATTTAAAGATAAATGTTCTAATGTACCCTCATGTCTGTGTGGCTCGATTTAATTACCTTATTAAGCAATTCTTCTGATAACATCTGGGTTTTATCTACAGAATCACAATTATTTTTAAACAAATCGGAATAATGTATTAGAATATTTGATTTTGCAAGTATTGTTGTCAAATCAAATGTGTTATCTTCCATCTTCTTTTCCATTCCGACTAAATCAATTTTCGATTTCAGTTTGCCATTTTCAAAATAAAATGGTGCGGGATACTGAGCACGGCTTCAACAAAAATTTTCCAACACCACATGCCGGATCGCATATTCGCATCCCTTCTTTAACATCTACCATTCGTACCATTTCACGCACCACTTTAAGCGGAGTAAAAAACTGTCCCATGCCATCTTTATCGGTACTATTTTTCATAAAAGTTTCAAAAAGTTTCGACTTAAAATCTTTATTAATATACAAAAATCGTCCACATTCTTTTTCATATTCTTGAAAACAATCCAGTAATTTTCCAAAACAATCAGCAGAACTTTCATGGATAATTGGATTTCCTATATCATCTGTCTCAGTATGAAAAATCCGTCCATTAATAATAGTAGTGCCATCTTCAGGATTCGCAGGGAACAATTCCAATAACTTCTTTCTAACAGTTGTAAGATATTGCTGAAATGCATCTTTCGCCCTGCTCTTTATATTTGACAAATCCATTAAAAGAAATACCTTTTAAAACACCAATATCTGACAAAAACTTAAAAGTGAATATTTCCACAAACGTATAAAGAGAATTTTTTGCAGACGACAAAGACATATTTTGTAAAATTCTAGCCGTCCCTTTGTTGCTAACAGTGAGGATCAACATACTCTTTAGGAACTATTTTATTATTTGTATCATTTATACAATAACAAACATCATCAATAAACTCTGCTAACTCCCTATTTTGTTCCGCGGATAATTCCTTGGGATTAATTTTTTTCTACTAATAGGCTCATCATTTTCTCAATCAATCAAATTCCCTGTAATTGGATTAATCACGTAAAAAATCACCATCTGAAAGCATATATATCTTAGCTTTTGTCTTGCAGGGCAACACCTAACTCTTGATATTTTGCAAGTCGTCTTTGCTGTTCGGTTCTTAACTTATTTGGTTCCTTCATCTCTATAAAAATAACTATTTGCTTATCACTATTCAGAACCAATACATCAGGTTTATTAGCTTTTATTCCTTCGCACTCTTTTATATTAAGGCCTGAAATCTCCTTGTTCTTAGCTAAATCCTTGATGGTTGTTGCACAAGACTTCTGCAAATAAACTTATCCAGTTTTACTGATATTGAATACAATCCATCTTGTATAGTTTGTTCTGACATATCATTTTGTCTCCATTATTTTTCTTTATTTTAGCATAAATCTTTAATAATAAAGATTTATACACATAGATTTTATAATTATTTCTCATACGCTTCCACAATCTTCTCTGCTCCCCACTCAGTCTCAAATCTCTGCCAAATCATTCCAATGCCACTATATTGGCATCCATCTGTTCCACAGTTCCGACGCAGTTTTGCAATAATTTCCCCTGCAAAACTTCCTTTGAATATTGCTCCCTCGTTTCAACATTCATATAGCCATACAGTAAATAACTCTATCCGTTATCGGTATCCTTAAAACCGTGGCTCTCCGACAGAAATTCCAACACATAAGTCTTGGAAACCAACGCAAGCCCTCTCTTATCAGTTCCTTAAATCTCTCCAACAGTTGTCCCAGTTCATTTAATATGCCCTGTAACTGTTTCCTGCCTCTATTTTGCTACCCTTTTCTACCGATATGGCATATTCTTCTATGGTAGGTGCAAATAAACGGAATGTTCCCACATATTGTTTTATCTGTTTCTAAAGTCCTGTCAGCCTGTCTGCCTCCTTCTGTTTTCTTCCAACTCATCCTGTATGTATTCTAACAGGTACATTCTGAGCCGCTATATGGCCTGATAAATGCACCAGGTTTGACTCACTTTTACAACATCCTTTGCAAGTGTCTCCAGCTTCTCAGACTCTTTTGCCACTTTATATTCCATAACCGATAAATCCCGGTTCCGTCCCTGCTTCTTTTCAGCAAATACTTCTTTCACATTAAACCTAAAACCCCCTTCTGCCTCATTTCTCAGTTTGTCCTGTAGCACCCCTGACAGCACTTCCTGTGTAAATACATTTCTCTTAGATACCCGTTTGGAAAGACCCTTTTTATATCCGTCATACACAGGAACCGACCACATGCATGAGGGACTGGTTTCATCAAAATGAATTACAGCATTAGCAACCTTGAATTCCGGTATGAGCTCCTGCGACACGCAGAGTGTAACTGTAAACAAACTCCATTCTTTCTGCTTTATCTCCATGTTTTTCCCAAAACTCCTTATCGCCACATTGAAAATAATCTCCACAGCCATATCCTGATTAAGCTCCGATACATGTTCAAAATAATCATCGATCTTTCTGTCTTTCCTTTTCTGATTTTCATTGTAAATTCTTACTGCCTCATCAAATTCCTGTGGTAAATTTCCTGCACATCCTTATACAAATTTCCTGTTCCGTATAACAAAAGAATATTATCTCTGCTATAATCAGATGAGCGATTTTTTCTGAGATTATGATTGGCGATTTTTCAGTTTTGACTTTGATGTTATGGCACTTTTCTTGTTACTGACATGTGCCGTATATGATGCATCTCCCATTCATCTTCTCCTTTATCCGTAATAAATTCTGTCGGACAGTGCTGTTATCATCTTTGGTCTGTCAAAGATGATAACCTTCTATTCTGTCAAGCCTAAATCTATTGATTTTACTGGCTTTGACGATTTTTATTACCCTCAAAACAAGAGCCGGGGTGATGGATATCGTAGTATCTGGTACCAAATAGCTGATAAATGGGTACACTTCTTAAAGCATCCCTGTTGTTTGCTTTATAAAAGCTATTTTCCCTCTGATCAACTATGATGATGAACCTTCCGTGTCTAAGGGGATCATGTCCCAACTTCCTTCGTCCCATCTACTCATACACCGAGTGCCAGCCAAGCTCCTAGGCGGGGGCATGCCCCATGGTGAAAACCGATGCCGGCTACAGCTCTTGTTTTTGTGTTTGATTTGTTACTGACCTGCATTCGCCTGTCGTGGTACTGATTTACTCAGTGGACGCGATACCACTACGGCTTGCTATTGGTCTTTTGCAGATGTAGTCCGTTCCGGACTCCATCATTTACGGGTTTCTGTTCCAGAACCCTGTCCAGTCTCCGATGTATTCCTTCAGCCACTCGACAGAGTTCTGGATTTGCTTCTTTTATTTTATTTACTATGGCCATTGGTGCCTGTGAAGCTGCCGGATGTTTGATATCTTCCAAAGTTTCTGCGGATCATAAGTTGTCCCTGTCTTTAGGATCGTGTAAATCACCCTCAGTATCTTGCAGGCTATCACAACCAGTGACTGCATCTTTTTCAGTGGATTGTTGCTTTGGGTTGTGTAATACTCGTGCAGCTGTTTGAATTCATCCGCATGCGACACCGCTGACTTTGCCGCTTGGAACAGCCAATACCGGAGTCTCTTGCGTCCTCTGTGGCTGATTTTCGTCTGTCCTTTATGCTTTCCCGAACTGCATGACACCAGCCCCATTCCACTTAACTTCTGGATTTCCTTTACATCATCAAACCTGCTGATGTCTCCCATTTCCGCCAGTATTCCTGCCAGAATGTTTTCTCCTACACCATTGATTGCAAGGATGTTCTCTGCATAAGGTATTTCCCTGCATTTTTCATGTAGAGCACTTTCAATGTCTGCGAGCTGTTCATCCAGTCTCAGGATCTGTTCTGCATACCATTTCATTGCCTCACGCCCTGCATCCGTTCCATCCGTTAATCCCACTTTTTCTGCATAGCCCACGATTTCATTGGCTCTGCTGTAACCGCGTCCTCTCAGTTTTTCATTGTGCCAGATATTTTTTATGCCTTCTGCTCCCAGTGCTGTGATATCCGATGGGATAGCTGATACTTTCAGTACTTCCAGAGTAAATGCCCCATCTATTTTTCCAAATGCGTCCATGTATTCTGGAAAATAGATTTTTAATTCCCTGTGAAGACGATTGATATTTCTTATCCTGTCTTCGGTAAGCTGATCCCTGAACATGGAGAGTCTTCTCATGTCCGCATAAACTTTTTCTGGAAGATAAGGCATTCCGTAGTTTCCATCTTTCACAAGGTTCGCAATCAGTTTCGGATCTTTTCTGTCATCCTTGAGCTGGCTATTGTCTTCTATTTCTTTACTCTGCTTTACAGCATATGGATTTACCTGGACAACGCTGATTCCGTTGGAAATCATCCATGCGAAACGCAAACCAGTAGTGGCCTGTCGATTCAAGACCCAGCACTATCTGTTTCTTATCGTGTTTCGCCGCAAGTGCCAGCACCCATGCCTTGGCATTCGCAAAGCCTTCTGAAGTATTGCTAAACTCAGAATGCTTAACTCCCTTCCTCTGACATCGATTGCCCTGATATAATGATTCTCACTGCCTATATCGCATCCTACTATAAGCATGTCATCCGTGATGAAAGAGAGTTTATCGTTCTTGGCAAATTTACCGTTTGTTTCCAAGTCTCGCCAGGTATAGGATCTCAGTTCTTTTATCACCTCTATTTTCCTGTCCAATTCTTCTTTGACAGAAGCATTATTGCCTGATTTTCTACATTTACTTGCTTTTTGTTCTTCTTGCTTTAACATTCATCTTGAATACCTCTTGTGTTTTTAGATTTTACCAACTGGCCGGTCAGTAATAATCTAAATTTACTTGAGGTATTCTTTCTGTCAATTCCTTTTACTCTTTAAAGTATACAGGAAGCTCCTACTTCTAAAAACTTTTCGTTCATGCCTTTCACCACCTTTCCTTTATAAATTTGTTTTGGCGTTTCTCCATACCAGTTCTGCTGATGTCACAACCAGCCTCCTTACCTGAGATAATCTCCTGTAATACCGCCCGCTCCTGCTCGAGGTACTCGATCCGCTTGGGGGAGTGTCTACATTCGCTCGATTCCTATGAATGTCATGGCAAATGCCTGTTAGATTTCTGATACCGCTCATTCAGTTCTTTTTCAATACTACATCGTATAGATAATTGAATTGATATTATTCTATACCGTGTGGTATTGAATTGTCAAGAAATTTTTCTAATGTTCTCGTATAGAAAAACTTCCATTTTCATTTTTCCCGTGTTATACTGTCTTTAACAGTCCATCAGGGACAGATAAACGGAGGTGACTACACTATGACAATTGGTGAAAGAATAAAGAAAATACGGGTATTCCGTAAAATGACAATGGATGAACTGGGCGGTGCACTTGGATTTGAGGGCAAAAATATGTCGGTCCGCATATCCCAGTATGAAACCGGTGCACGCATTCCCGGTGAAGATATGATTCTAAAGCTTGCTGATGCATTGCACTGCAATTACAAGGCAATCTCTGATTACAGCCTTGGTGCTGCTGAAGATATCATTGAAACACTTTTCTGGCTTGAAGAAAGTGCCACATCTCTCCCGGCACGTGGAAAAGGTACAAGATTCCCAGAGTACACAGCTCCCGGCAACCTGATTCATCTGACTGCAATGACACCTGCAAAATCTTCCGAGGCTGCCAGACCAACTTACAACGAAGATGATTATGACAGTACAGGCTCACCTGTCGCATTAACTTTTGAATATGGATTGGTAAATGATTTCCTTTCGGAATGGTGTGAAATGAAAACGAAATTAAATAGTGGAGAGATTTCTCCTAATGAATATTTTGAGTGGAAAATAACATGGCCTCAGGCGTAAATGAAACTATTCACGCACAGCTCACTTTAGTACCATTTTAGTACCACAAGGCAAAAAACAAGCTCGCAAATGCCCATTTTACTAGGCTTTGCGAGCTTTTGAAAATTATTCAAACTCAATAGTTCCCGGTGGCTTACTGGTCAAATCATAGAATACTCTATTGACTCCCTTTACCTCATTTATAATTCTGCTCATCACTGTCTGAAGTACCTCAAACGGTATCTCGGCTGCTTCGGCTGTCATGAAGTCCACGGTGCGGACTGCACGGACTGCAACGGCATAATCATATGTTCTCTCATCACCCATGACACCTACTGAACGCATGTTGGTAAGGGCTGCAAAGTACTGGTTTGGCATCCATGATGGTTCCTCGCCGTTGGCCTCTTTGTACTCTTTTGCTGCCTTTTCCACTTCGCTTCTGTAAATCCAGTCTGCATCCTGGACAATGCGTACCTTTTCGGCTGTGACTTCGCCGATGATACGGATTCCAAGGCCTGGGCCTGGGAACGGCTGACGGAATACGAGATAGTCAGGTAATCCAAGCTCCAGTCCGACCTTGCGTACCTCGTCCTTGAAGAGGTTTCTGAGTGGCTCCACGATATCCTTGAAATCAACATGATCCGGGAGACCTCCTACGTTGTGGTGTGATTTAATGACTGCAGATTCTCCGCCGAGTCCACTCTCCACTACGTCCGGATAGATGGTTCCCTGCGCAAGGAAGTCAACCTTTCCGATTTTCTTAGCTTCTTCCTCGAATACACGGATAAATTCCTCACCGATGATTTTACGCTTGCGCTCAGGCTCTGTGACGCCTGCAAGCTTGCTGTAGTAGCGCTCCTGTGCGTTGACGCGGACAAAGTTGATATCGAACGAACCTCCCTTGCCGAATACGCCCTCTACCTCATCGCCCTCGTTCTTACGGAGAAGTCCGTGGTCTACGAATACGCAGGTGAGCTGCTTGCCGATTGCCTTGGCAAGGAGTGCTGCGAGTACTGATGAGTCTACTCCACCCGAAAGTGCAAGGAGCACTTTGCCGTCACCGACCTGCTCTCTGATTTCGTCGATTGTGTTTTTGACGAATGAATCCATCTTCCATGTGCCTGCACATCCACATACGCCACGGACGAAATTGTAAATCATCTGTGTTCCGTTCTTGGTGTGAAGTACCTCCGGATGGAACTGTACTGCATATAATTTCTTCTCAACATTCTGTGTTGCGGCTATTGGACAGTCTGCAGTGTGCGCAACTACCTCAAAGCCCGGTGCAGCCTCTGCAATTCTGTCGAAATGACTCATCCAGCATACTGATTCTGATGGCAGATCCTTGAACATCACGCCGTTTGCAGAATATGTGATTTCTGTCTTTCCATACTCTCCAACCTCCGGTGTGATTACCTTTCCGCCTAATTTATGCATCATAAGCTGTGCACCATAGCAGATGCCAAGCACCGGTATTCCCAGCTCAAACAGCTCTTTCCGGTATGATGGAGAATCCTCTTCATAACAGCTGTTTGGACCTCCTGTAAGGATGATGCCCTTTGGATTCATTTCTTTGATTTTCTCAATGTCTATTTTGTATGAGTAAATCTCACAGTACACGTTGCACTCGCGGACACGGCGCGCAACAAGCTGATTGTACTGACCACCAAAGTCTATGACTATGACCTTTTCCTGATCCATGTTTTCCTCCTAATTGTTTATTCGCTATGCTGCTGTTTTACAATCTTTGAAACGTCACGTAATTGCTGTTTGCCACACTGTGGTGTAAACAATAACAAAAACATAACATATGTTATCTGCTGCCATCTCATTGATTACGTAAAAGCAACATGTTTTCTTATGTCATTATAGATTACGGAGTGCTTATCTGCAAGCGATTTTGTTAAATTTCTGTTTTGATTTTATGTGCAATTACGTTATAATGAATTATAAACACTTTTATAGGCTGGGAGGTTTCATCATGAGTTTTAAAATAATCACTATAAGCCGCGAGAGTTTGGCAGTGGCGGTCGCTTTATCGGCGAGCAGATTGCTCAAAAATGCGGCATTGAGTTTTACGATAAAAAAATAATTGAGCATGTGGCAAAGGAGCTCGGTATCTCTGAGCAGATTGTCGCAAACCAGGGCGAATATGCACCTGCCGGAAGTATTTTTTCATATGCATTTGTGGGGCGCGACATCACAGGAGTTTCTCTTTCCGACCAGATTTTCAATATCCAGCAGAAGCTCATCAAGGATATTGCGCAAAAAGAGCCATGCGTTATTGTGGGACGTTGCGCAGACTACATTCTTTCTGACAGGGATGATGTGCTGAATGTTTTTATAGAGGGAAATAAGCCCTGAGAAAGGCTGCAAGAATAAAAAAGCTCTACCATAAGAGCGATGACGAGGTCAAAAAGCTGCTAAAGGATGTCGATAAGAAGCGCTCGGTAAATTACCGCTACTTTACCGACAAGGAGTGGGGCAACAGAAAAAATTATGACCTAGTGCTAAACAGCTCTGTGCTTGGGTATGATAAATGTATTGAGCTCATAACTGCTGCATACGCTTAACATACTTAATACACTTAATATATTTAATGAGCTTAATATGATCAGGCAACGCAACTTTTGCACCAATGCAATACGGAAAATTGATATTATTATTACTATTAAGAAACTGTTTTCCTATTTTATTACGAAAAACGTAAATAGAATTACAACCTGTGTGTAATATTAAAAAATACTCCCGCATAAACTGTAACAACAGAATATGCAGGAGTATTTTTTGAAATCATATATTGAGACAAGGGCGGTGGAAATCGCCAACTACATAGTTGAAAACAATGCCACGGTGCGTCAGGCTGCAAAGCAGTTTGGCATCAGCAAATCCACTGTGCACAAGGATATCACGGATGCTGACAGGCTGCTTCGCATAGACCCGGAGCTTGCCGCAAAAGCGCGTCACATTCTCGATATCAACAAGTCCGAGCGTCATATCCGCGGCGGACTTGCCACCAGAGAGAAGTATCTGCATCTGCCTCATGTGCATGCCGGCTGAGTGCATGGATGCTTCTATCCCTGCATTGCCAGGTACGCCGTTTTCCGTACATCTGAGGCTTTTCGTTAATTCAAGACCTGTGTCACATGACTTGTTAGCACACCGTACAGCCACTTGCCCTCATCACTTAGATCCTCATAGGTGAAGCCGCTTGTCTTATCGCAGGCAGGTGTTAGAAGCGCTGATTTTTCGTCCTTATTGGACAGATTCCAGCACACATAGCTGATGCCGTAGCTGTCAAGCAGGCTGATCCAGCTGTTTGCGGAATCTATGTCCACCTGACCGTTTCCGTCGGCGCTGCAGATGCCAAACTCTGATACAAATATCGGCAGTCCGGCGTCTGCTGCCGATTTTAGCTTGTTTTGCAAGTCCTCCTTGTGGGTTGCGGCATAGAAATGCAGTGTATACATGATATTATCATAGCCTGTGACAGGGTCCTTGACTGCCTCATCCACATCCTGGCTCCAGTTAGGTGTGCCTATCAGTATGACTGCATCCTTGTCGTAGCTTCTGATTGACGGAATGACCTCGCTGGCATAAAACTTCACATCTCCCCAGGTCGCACCTTTGCACGGCTCATTGCAAATCTCGTAAATCACGTTGTTGTATGAGGCATACTGCTGTGCCATTTTGGCAAAAAATGTCTTTGCCACATCACTGTAGCGGTTTGGATTTCCCTCGTTTAGCACATGCCAGTCGATGATGACATACATGTCGTTGTTGAACGCGTACTGCACGCCGTTTTGCACAAGTGTCTCAAGCTGCTGCCTGTCACCATCTGTGCAGTAGCCACCGCTTTCGTAGGTATACATGGCGAGCCTCACCACGTTTGCTCCAAAGCTTTTCAGCGTGGCAAAGCAATCATTGGTCACATACTGTGGATACCACGCAAGACCATGTGTGCTGACTCCGCGAAGCTGCACCTCGTTGTTATTTTGATCAACGAGCTTGCTGCCCTCCACATGCAGCTTACCGTTTACTGACGGACAGGCAAGAACTGAGCTCTCCTGTCCGTTTTCTGTGGTGAGCTGCTCTGTGTCAGCCACATTCTGATTTTCTGTACTGCTTTGCGTACTGTCCTCAGTATTATTTTCTGCAGAATTCACCGACTCAGTGACTTTCTCATCCGTCTGTGATTCTGTCTCCTTGTTGCCCTTGTTACCACATCCTGTAAAAATCCCAAGCACCAGCACTGCAGCCAATACCAATGCTATATATTTCTTCATATTGTTATACTGTCTGACTGATTACTGAATTGATGTAACCTTGTAGTCCTCAGCCTCTACAGTCTCCTTTAATTTCTCATCGGAAATGTCAGAGCTTAATGTCACTACTGCAGTTCCGCTCTCATGGCTTACTGCTGCCTCACTAACTGCATCAAGCGCCTCGAGTGCCTTCTTTACTCTTGCCTCGCAGTGGCCGCACATCATTCCTTCGATATTCATTGTCTTTGTCATTGATTTTTCCTCACTTTCATTTGGTTTATCTGTTTTGTTTTTTCTATCTGATGTTGCTTTTCTGTCATGCTTAGGATCATACACCCTGCACAGATTCAGCCGCAGGGCATTGGTAACAACGCAGAAGCTCGACAGGCTCATCGCCGCCGCTCCAAACATCGGATTGAGCTTCCATCCTAATAAAGGATACCACAAACCGGCCGCAAGTGGAATACCTATTACATTATAGAAAAATGCCCAGAACAGATTTTCGTGTATATTTGTCAATGTAGCACGGCTTAACCGCACTGCTGCCGGTACATCTATCAGGCGGCTCTTCATCAGGACAACATCCGCTGCATCTATTGCCACATCACTTCCCGCGCCGATTGCAATTCCCATATCCGCACGTGTGAGCGCCGGTGCATCATTGATTCCGTCACCAACCATGGCTACCCTGCCCTGTTTTTTTAGCTTCCTTATGACAGCCTCCTTACCATCCGGAAGCACACCTGCGATGACTTCGTCCACTCCCGCCTGCTTTCCAATAGCATTGGCAGTCTGCTCGTTGTCACCGGTGAGCATAACAACTCTGATACCCATATTTTTAAGCTGTCTGACAGCTTCCGGACTGTCCTCCTTTATTGTATCTGCAACGGCTATGATACCGCAAAGCCTGTCATCTGAGGCAAAGAACAGAGGAGTTTTTCCTTCCTTTGAAAATTCGACAGCTTTCGCACGCATATCATCTGACACTTTCACAAATTTGCTGACAAAAGCAAGATTTCCCGCTTTTATCATTTTGCCTGCAAGTATTGCAGTCAGACCATTTCCTACAACAGCGCTAAAATCCGTCACCTCTGCGACAGCGATTTCATCCGTTTTAGCGCGCTCCATAATGGCTTTTGCAAGCGGATGCTCGCTCTTGGCCTCGACTGATGCGGCTATTGCAAGAAGCTTCCTTGACCACAGTGCTTTATCTGCTGATGAGTACGGGTTTAAATCGTCTGCCTTACGCTGACACTCACCGGCATGCTTGCCGATTTCCTCAAAAAATGTATCATCCGGCACGATATCCGTCACCTTCGGCTCACCGCTTGTTATGGTGCCTGTCTTATCAAGAGCCACAATCTGTGTGCGGCCTGTTGCCTCAAGGCTTGCCGCTGTCTTGAAGAGTATACCGCTCTTTGCGCCCTTGCCGTTTCCTACCATTATCGCAACAGGAGTTGCCAGTCCAAGTGCACACGGACAACTTATCACGAGCACCGAAATGCCTCTGGCAAGCGCAAAGCCCACGGTCTCACCGGCTATAAGCCATGCTATTATTGTAATGATTGCAATTGTAATAACCGCCGGCACAAATACTCCTGATACCCTGTCAGCGATTTTTGCAATAGGTGCCTTTGTCGCTGCGGCATCAGAAACCATCTGTATAATCTGTGAGAGTGTGGTGTCTTCGCCCACTCTCGTTGCGCGGCATTTTATAAAGCCTGACTGATTCACTGTGGCAGCGCTTACTGCATCTTTCGGCTGCTTATCCACAGGGATGCTCTCTCCTGTGAGTGCCGATTCGTTGACAGCGGTTGTTCCATCTATTATTTCACCGTCCACAGGGATATTTTCCCCCGGGTCTGACCACGAAAATATCGCCCTTTTTCACTGCATCCACAGAGATTTCCTGCTCCACGCCATCTCTTACAACGGTTGCTGTCTTTGGGGCAAGCTGCATCAGGCTCTTTAAAGCGTCTGTTGTTTTGCCCTTTGAGTGCGCTTCAAGCATTTTTCCGACAGTAATCAGTGCCAAAATCATGGCTGCGGATTCAAAATAAAACTCATGCATATATGACATGACCGCATCCATATCGCCCTTCACCTGCGCAGCTGTCATGGCAAAAGTGCATACACGCTGTATCCAAACGATGCCGCAGAGCCAAGCGCAACAAGCGTATCCATGTTGGGAGCGCCGTGAATCAAGCCCTTAAAGCCACTAATAAAACTTCTGGTTTATTACCATTACCGCCACTGTAAGCAGAAGCTGCAAAGCCCCATAGCCACATGGTTTCCATTAAAAACTCAGGCAACGGCCAGCCCACATCATATGTCCCATGGAAAATACATGAGAACAACTAAGAATATGAGCGATGCTATAAGCCTGTTGCGCAGCTTCGGTGTCTCCCTGTCTACAGCGCATCCTGCGCTGCCTTTAGCTGCTCTAAGCTGTTATTCGCTTTGTCATTTTCTGATTCTGTTGCTGTGCCTTTGGACTCGCTCCATAGCCCGCCTGCTCTACTGCCTCCACTATCTGCGCATCTGTCGCGCTTCCCTCGACTCCCATCGAGTTGGTCAAAAGGCTGACAGAGCAGCTCGTCACACCATCAACCTTAGAGACCGCCTTTTCCACTCTGGCAGAGCATGCCGCACAGCTCATTCCTGTAACTGTATATTGCTTCATACTGTCTGTATTTCCTTCTTTCTACTATTCGAATCTAACTATTCAGAAGCCTTTTCTAAAATCTCTCAATTCCTGTCACCTTGAAATCCAGTCTTTCGATGGCAAATGTGATTTCCTCATCGCTTAGCTCTCTGGTTGCCTCAACATGTGCCACGCCATGCTTTAAATCCACAGCTGCCGATACTCCGCTCATCTTCTGAAGCGAGCGTGTGACTGAGTTCTTGCAGTTCATGCAGTGCATTCCGTCTATGTGCACATCTGCTCTCGTGACTATCTCGCCTGTAAGCTGTACTGTGGCTTCCTCGTCCTCCTTCATGGCTCCACCGCCACAGCAGGCTCCCTCGCCCTTTGAATGCCTAATAGTCTCCTTTAAGCCCACAATCACCAGTGCGGCAATTATTGCTATTATTAATATTGTGATTATTGTACTCATTTTTATACCTGCCTTCTTATAATACTACTTCATAAGCTTCTGCAGTGTGTTCAAAAGCTCATCTATTGTCTCATCCTTGCCGGCTCTTATGTCATCTGCCACACACGTCTTTATATGATTGGCCAAAAGGACTTTATTGAAGCTGTTGAGCGCGGCATTTGCGGCCGCCACCTGTGTGATGATGTCAGGGCAGTAGCAATCCTCATCCAGCATACGCTTGATTCCACGGATCTGCCCCTCTATACGGCTAAGTCTGTTGATGAGATCCTTATATTCCTGCTCTGACCGCTCTTTTTTGCGGTTGCAGCAACAGCATTTGGTTTCTTTTTCTGTCATGGGTACCTCCATTTGTTCTTTGTTCCGCATTATGCATTTGTTTTACGCGTCTAACCATACCCCTTATGGGTATCTGTCTTCAAGAGCATTATATACCCCGGTGGGGTATATTGCAAGGGCAGATTTCCTTATTGAGAAATTTTCATGTTATACCATACTCGTATAATATCTCATATGAATATATACAACGAAAAAAGCCGGTACATCATGCTTCCATGAATGTACCGGCTTTAAATACTTAGCAGTCCGTACGGGAATCGAACCCGTGTTTCCGCCGTGAGAGGGCGGCGTCTTAACCGCTTGACCAACGAACCGTGTATTATAATATCATGGTCAAACGAATAATGCAAGTACTTTTTTAAATTTTTTTAAAATTTTTTCCGATCTCTTTGCCTTGAACATTATCCCTTTAAATGCTTCTGGCTTTAATTCCATTTTCGTCCCTATGTATGCTCTGTGATAATCTATTATATTCCGGCTCCTTATCTCAAAGCACGCGTTCTTATCCTCATATTTTATTTATACGTTTTCCTCTTGAATAAGATTATACACCTCTTTGGTCACACAACGGTCACACGGAGCCCTTTTCCACGGATTTTGTAAAAAGTATACATTAAAAATGCCGAAAGCTGTACAGTTTTAGATATTTTTCGGAATTTGTGCATTTTTTATTCGTTATAATCAACTATTATTTATTATATTTTTTGTATATCTTTTCAAACGCAGGCATGGAGCGCTTTATCATTTCCCTATCCACACAGTATGATATTCTCACCCAGCCCGGACAGCCGAAGCCGTCTGCTGCTACTATGAGCACATCCTCCTCCTTTGCCTTCTCACAGAATGCATTGCTGTCATCCTCGAGTGCCTTTACAAACATATAAAAGGCTCCGTCCGGCTTGAAGCAGTGATAGCCTATCCTTGTGAGTCCCTCATACAGAAGGTCTCTGTTTTCTTTGTAGGCATTGATATCACCGGTTGCCCCCTGGCATTTTACTATCATCTTCTGGAACAGGCTTGGTGCACACACGTAACCGAGTGCTCTTCCCGCACCACAGACTGCTGCATACAGCTCTGCCTTATCGTACACCTCATCAGGCACGAGGACGTATCCTATTCTCTCTCCCGGCAGCGAAAGTGACTTGCTGTATGAGTAGCATACCAGTGTGTTGTCGTAATATTTGGTCACAAACGGTACCTTGATTCCGTCGTAGACTATCTCCCTCTGTACGGCTCATCTGCGATGATGAATATCGGTCTTCCTATCTCCTCAGACTTTTTCTCAAGGAGGTCTGAAAGCTTTTTGATGGTCTCCTCAGAATAGACTGTGCCGGATGGGTTGTTTGGTGAATTGATTATGACACCTCTGGTGTGCGCATTGATTCTCTCCTCAAGAGCCTCAAAATCTATCTGAAAATGCTCTGTGTCTGCAGGCACCTCTACAAGCCTTGCGCCTGCTGCATTCACAAATACCTTGTACTCCGGGAAATATGGCGCTATGGTAATAAACTCATCATATGCGTCGCTTGTCAACGCACGAAAGCAGATTGACAGCGATGCCGCTGCTCCCATTGTCATGTAAAGGTTGCCCGCATTAAAATGTGTGCCGTGTGTGTTGTTCAAAAATTCAGCTATTGCCGCTCTCGTTTCCACGTCTCCCTGTGCTGAGGTGTAGCCGTGCAGCGCAACAGAATCATAATCTGTCACAAGCTCCTTTATTGTGTCGTTTACTATCTGCGGAGCCGGTATGCTCGGGTTTCCTATTGAGAAATCATATACACATTTTCCTTACCTACAATTGCTGCTCTTTTTTTACCATACTCGAAAAGCTCCCTGATTGCTGAGCGCACGCTTCCGAGCTGGTACATGCTTTCGTTTACTACCATTTTCTTGTCTCCTTATCTCTGATGTTCTTGCATGTTTACTATTATAATATCTCTGCTTATGACATACAAATGTCTTTATAAACATCTCTTTATACACATATTGTTACCATTTATGACCGTTTATCCTGATATGAATGCCTCCATCCCGGCACGCTTCGTCATCTCAATATGCTCCTTAAGCTCGCGGGCTGACATTCGCAGTGCCCCCAGGCTCATGACCGTCTGCTGCTCCAGTCCGTCAGAGGTTGCCACTGTTACCTTGTACCTGTCACGTATGCCAAACACAGTCTTTTCGATAAATGCATCGGCTGTCTCGTCCTGCTTTGTATACACAACCTCTATGTTGTGGAAGGTCTCTCTCTTTCCGGCATTGCCCTTCACCTTGTACGCATCAAACACCAGCAGCAGATGACAGCCCTTATAGCCCTGGTAATCCGATAAAACATCCTTCAGCGCATCTCTCGCCGAATCAATGTTTATGCGCGAGAGCTCTTTTAAATCCTCCCATGCAAATATTATATTATATCCGTCAACTATCAGGTACTCTTCCCCCGGGGATTTCTTCGGATAAATCGGATTGCCGTGCTTATCATGCTTTACGGTGCGCGGTTTACCACTTAGGCCTTCATACTCATTTTTCTTTTTGCCTGACCATTTGCGCCTCTGATCCTCTGCGATATCGTTTTTGCCCATGCCAAACTCCCTGGCATAAACATCTGCAAGCTGCGCATCAAGCTCCACTGATGACATACCTGAAACAGCTTTCTCAAAGCTCATCCTGCGGCGGTTTCCGGCAAGAGCCTGCGCATCCTCCGCTGAAAATGCATTCTGCGTGCGGGCACTCGCTGCAAGTGCCTCCTCAGACTCATCTCCGTGGTAGACATACGGCAGGTGCATATGCTCCGGGACCTCATCCCACGGCACAACGTAGCCTGAGCCGTGCGCACAAAATACCGAGCCTGTCGGATTGCGGAAATCCTCCTCGCTGTCATAGTGCATCTGCGCAATCACCTCCGCAGGATTGTGACACTCATCATAACCCCACAGCTCCAGTGTCAGGTGCCCGAGCCCCTTTGTATACGCATGCACCAGACTCACATAATCCTGCATTGTCGCAACCGGTGCCTTACCGGTAATTGTTGCCATCTCCCTCGCAGCGGTTGTGGCAAACTGCGGGCTCCCGGCTCTTGCAAATCTCTGCTCCAGATCTGTCATTGCACGGCCGACATACTCCATCGGCACCTGTAGGATAAAGCTGTAGTATGGCTCCAGCAGCACGCTCTCTGTGGATTTAAGCCCCTGGCGGATTGCTCTGTATGTAGCCTGACGGAAATCGCCTCCCTCCGTGTGCTTTACATGTGCTCTTCCTGTAAGAATAGTGACCTTCACATCGGTAAGCGCTGAGCCTGTGAGCACACCCCCCCTGTGCTCCTTTTCCTCAACGTGTGTGGCTATGAGGCGCTGCCAGTTTTTGTCAAGCACATCCTCACTGCAAGTGGATGTAACTGTGATTCCGCTGCCACGCTCCGCCGGCGACAAAAGCAGATGCACCTCTGCATAGTGGCGCAACGGCTCAAAATGTCCTACTCCCTCGACAGCCCTCGCTATCGTTTCCTTATATACAATGCTGCCCGGTCCGAACGTGACAACAACACCAAACCTGTCCTTTATGAGACGCACAAGCACCTCCATCTGCACCTGTCCCATGAGCTGCACATGGATTTCCTTAAACTCCTCCACCCACACTATGTAAAGCTGTGGGTCTTCCTCCTCAAGCTGCTTTAGCTTTTCCATAAATGCCGCCGGATTTACATCATCCGGCAGAATCATCCTATAGTTTAGTACCGGTTCAAGGATTGGCATATTGGACTGCTGCTCAACCCCGAGCCCCTGCCCCGGAAATGTCGAGCTAAGACCTGTGACAGCAACTATCTCCCCCGCCTCTGCCACATCAGCTATCTCATATTTTTCGCCGGAATACTTTCTTATCTGATCGATTTTCTCAATCAAAAGGCCTTTCGCCTCGTCACCGCCATGCGCTTTGTACTCTATTTTGTCCCTGACTCTAAGACAGCCTCCGGTAACCTTTAAAAATGTCAGCCTGCTGCCTCTGTCATCCCTGCCTATCTTGTATACGCGGGCAGAAAAATCGTCAGGATAATTTCTTTTACACATAAACCTCGAAAGTCCCTGAATCAGCGTATCCACTCTGTCGAGCTTAAGTGCCGAGCCGTAAAAGCAGGGGAACACCTCCCTTTGAGCCACAGCCTGCGCAATATGTACATCTGTAAGCTCTCCCGATTCCATAAATTCATCTAAAAGAGGCTCACTGCACATGGCAAGCTCATCAAATAAATCCTGTGAAGAAAAGTCCACGCAGCCATCGCTCAGCTCGCTCCTTAGCTCTGCCTGCACTTTCTCCGCATCCGTGCCCTGCATATCCATCTTGTTTACAAAAATAAATGTCGGCACATTATAGTGCTTTAAAAGTCTCCACAGTGTGCGCGTGTGCCCCTGCACTCCATCAGTTGCGCTGATTACAAGTATTGCATAGTCGAGCACCTGAAGGGTACGCTCCATCTCTGCCGAAAAATCCACATGCCCCGGTGTATCAAGCATGACTACATGCCATGTACGAGCTGTATCTGCCGTACGTGCTACATCTGCTGTACGTGCTGTATCTGCCGCATTTGTGCCACGCGAAATATCAAGCCTTGCCTGCTTTGAAAAAATGGTTATTCCACGCTCTCGCTCCTGCGCATCGTTGTCCAAATATGCGTCCTGATGGTCCACGCGCCCGAGTGAGCGAATCTGCCCGGTGCTGTAAAGCATGGCCTCAGACAGGGTTGTCTTTCCCGCATCTACATGTGCGAGAATGCCTATTGTAATGTGATTGTTTGTCATTTTCTGCTCCATTTATGCCTCAATCCAAGAACAGAGACACCTGTGGATGTCTCTGTGTCAGCCTTTATATCATAATCCGTTGATTTCCTAAATTATAGCATTTTGTGGTTGGTCTGTCATCTTTTTTCTTGATTGACAGCGGGACATAAAAGGCGCCGCTCAATTGACAAATATTTATTCCATACATATAATGTGATTACGAAAATTTTTGAATGGTATGAAAATAATGCGAGGATAATATGAACAAAAAAGAAGTATTGGAACTAAAACGAAGATTAAAAAAAGACCAGGCAACCTTCAGTCGTCTGGTCGGCTGCTACGTGGACTGCAACCATGAAAAGGTCTGCAAATTCGGTGGCAAATTTCTCACTCTGGAGGAGGATGAATACTACAAATATCTGGAGATTTCAAACAAGGTGCTTTCCGGCACTCTCGGAAACAACCTGCTCAATCTGCAGTTTCCGCTTGAGGAGGAAGAGGTCGGAGGCCGCCAGCAGATTCTCATGGCGCTTCGCGACAGCGAGCTTAATGATGAGACTCTGCTCGATACATACTATGATCTGGTCATCGACACCTACGATGAGGCCGGGAACTACTTGATTCTTTTGTATCTCGACAGCTACGATGTCATGACACGTACAAAGGACAACATCAACGTGGATGAGTCCGAGGAAGTGTACAAATACATGCTCTGCGCCATCTGCCCTGTCACACTTTCAAAGCCGGGCCTTGGCTATCTGGAAAAGGAGCAGCGTATCGGAGCCCGCATAAGGGACTGGGTAGTCGGCGCTCCTGAGACAGGCTTTTTATTCCCTGCCTTCAACGATAGAAGCACTGACATACACTCCACTCTTTTCTATACGAAAAACACCAAGGAGCCGCACTCTGAGTTTATGACAAACGGCCTCGGCTGCGGTGTGGAGCGCACAGCTACTGAGCAGAAGATGGCTTTTCATTCAATCGTCAGAAACGTGTTAGGTGCTGAGGACGAGAGCACTGATGACAAGTTGCTTGATATCCAGCAGAATCTGTCCGAGATGGCCGATGACTACGCTGAGACTCACGATGATGACGACGATCCGTTCATTCTCGACAGCGAGGCTATGAACAAGGTGCTTAGTGACTGCCATGTCTCTGAGGAAAAGATTTCACGCATTGAAAAATCCGTCAATGAGGCCTTCGGTGACAAGCCGCCTATCGCAGCCAATGTCATTGATTCAAAGGCTCTTGCAGCTAATGAAATCCGCGTGGAAAAGCTTGCTCTTGAGAGCCAGGTCGGCGATTTAACTCTCGAGCTCAATGAAAAAAATGCGCAGCTTGAGGAGAAGGATTCTGTTATCCAGGAGAAAAATAATCAGATTGAAGAGCGCACCTCACAGCTTCTTGAGAAGCAGGAAGGAGATTGATAATTACACTGCCCAAATTAAGACCTATGATGTGGTGCTTCATGTAAAGCCGGAGAAGGCTTCACAGATTCATGCGCAGGTCATCAATGGGGAGAAGTGTCTCGTCATTCCTATGAGGGAGAATGAGAATGCGACCATAAATGGGGTGAATACAAATCTGTAGGGACGCATCATAGGACATCGCTTATGGGGCTTCGTTTTATATGGCTTCGCATATTCAGGCTGTGAGGACCGGCCTAGCATGCAGTATATTCCTCAGAAAAATATAAAATCAGCCACGGCAGCATTTGCGGATAGTTTATTGATAGTTTGCTATGAATTGTCGTATCCACATTTTATGGAACGCCGTGGCAGTTTATATTTTTCTTCGGAACACACTGCATGCTCTCCGGTAAATTTAGGGTACTTATGCGAAGCAATCAACGATGAGTTTATAAGTTGCTTATCTTAGTTATTATATAAAAGGGCGTGTGAAAATACTTTCGTTTTTCACACGCCCTTTATAATGTTATCACCTATGAAATAATATCCTTATAATAATTACCTGTTTACCAGCTCAGGACCTCATGTCCATCCTCTGTGACAAGTACCATGATTTCCCACTGGGCTGATGGAAGTCCGTCGTCGGTGTATACTTCCCAGTTGTTCTTGTCATCTACGTAGATATCGGCCTTGCCCATGTTGACCATTGGCTCGATGGTAAATATCATGCCGGGTGCCATGACCATGTCGGTGCCGCGCTTGGTGTTGTAGCCTACCCACGGATCCTCGTGAAATTCAAGTCCCACTCCGTGTCCACCGATTTCACGCACTACCGTGTAACCGTTTGCAAATGCATGGTCGTGCACCGCCTGTCCCATATCTCCGAGGAAGCCCCACGGCTTTACCTCTTTGAGTCCAAGCTCCACACACTCCTTTGTGACTTCAACGAGCTTTTTCTTTTCAGGGCTTACATTTCCGATACAGTACATTCTTGATGAATCCGAAAAATATCCGTTTAAAATTGTAGAACAGTCTACATTTATGATGTCACCATCCTTTAAGATGACGTCCTTTGAAGGAAATCCGTGACAAACCTGCTCATTTACTGATGTACATACGCTGTAAGGATAACCCTCATAGTTGAGCGGTGCAGGGATGCCGCCCATGCTGGTGGTCATATCATAGACTATTTTATCAATCTCTGCTGTGTTCATACCCTCGTGGATATGCTCTCCTATGTAGTCGAGCACTGCGACATTTATCTTGGCGCTCTCCTTGATTCCCGCTATCTGGTCAGGCGTCTTGATGATTGAATGGCTCGGTATCTTATGATGTGCCTCAGCAAGCTTTTCAAGCTTCATATCAAATGCCGCATGACAGGTCTTATATTTCTTTCCGCTGCCACACCAGCAAGGGTCATTTCTTCCAATTTTTGTTGACATAAAATCTTCTTTCTAGTGATCAAGAGTAACGTTTCCCATATCGACTCTTTTCCACACTTTTTCTTTTATTTTATAGTTATTTTTCTCCAGCAGCTTCTTATATCTGCCTCCCGAGAAATCATAATCCGTTATATCGGCATTGTCAAGCACTGCATATATATGCCTACACGCCGGCCATGACAGCCAGCACTGCAAGTATAATTGTTGTGATGTGTTTTCTTATTTTGCGCAAAGCTTTGCAACCACCTGATTTATGACCTTTCCGTCAGCCTTGCCCTTGAAATGCGGCATGACTGCCTTCATTATCTGCCCTTTGTTTCCTGTTGCGATTACATCCGAAAACTGCTCTGTGAGCTCCTTTTCTACCTCTTCTGCCGACATCATTGCAGGAGCGTACTCCTCAAAGATTGCATATCTGGTATTGTACTCATCAAGCAGATCTGTTCTTGTGGCAGGGCATGTGTCAATCTGCTCCTTCACAGACTTCATTTCCTTAAGAATGACCTTGTTGACAAGCTCCTCCGGTATATTGTCTCTGCAGCCCTCATCTATTGCCGCCTTTTTGGCTGCCGATACAAGTGAGGATATAGCATCCTTTCTTACCTTGTCTCTTGCTTTCATTGCTGCAATCATGTCTTTTTGTAATTGTTCCATCTGCATGGCTTGTTCCTCCTGCTTTTCTTACTTTATTTACAGGCTTGCTAGTTCGTTTTGTGCGAATTGGTGCCGTCTATCTCTATAATACACCTTATGGGTGGAAATTGCTATTATTTATTACAATGAGTTTGTTGCCGGTTACTAACATTGGTTCGTGGCATGTCCGCGTCTTACGCCCCTTACTTTATTGGTAACCATTCAGCTCTTTGTGATAAAAAAAAAGAGCCGGTAAGTATAATAAATATACTTATCGGCTCCTAACCATCCTATACAAGACGCCGTATAGCAAGTATTGTATGACACTGTACGCTTCTGTTTGCTGTGATTCCTGCCTTTGTGGACTGTGCCTCCACTATAACACCACCACCTGCATATATAGCTACATGTCCCGGATATACCACTACGTCTCCCGGCTGTATATTATCGAAGGATACGGCCTGTCCCACAGACTTAAATGCCTGTGAATATCTCGGTGTGCTGATACCAAAATGTGCATATACCTCATGTACAAAGCCTGAACAGTCTACACCGTTTGTAAGACTGTTTCCAGCCCATACATATGGATTGCCCACAAACTGCATAGCGTATGATACTACAGAGCTTCCTGAAACTCCTGTTGAAGCACCCGGGTTCTTTCCACCGCCTGCTGCATAGTCACTGGCAATACTTCCGCCCTTACCGGCTCCACCACCATCATAGCTTGGACTGCTTGATGAGCTGTTCGCTCTGGCAGCGGCTGCGGCTGCAGCTGCTGCCGCTGCTTCCTGCTCCTGAATGATTTTGCCCTGTGCCGTAATGATATTCTGATAATTATCTGCCTGCTGCTGTGCCTGAGCTATCTGGCTTGCATACTGCTCCTTCTGGTTTTCAAGAGCTACTATAGCCGCCTCGACATCTGCCTGCTGCTTCTCATAGTCATCCTGCATGGCTGTGAGCTCATTCATGTCGTTGTCAAGCTTAGTACCAATCTCCTTCACCTGCTCAACTGCTGCCTGATAAGAATCCATAAGAGCACGATCCGAATCATATACATCTGACACGTACTCTATACGATTGAGCATATCTGTGATACCATTTGACTCAATAATTGCTGTCCAGATATTGTCCTCAGCGCTATTTTCATACATGAACTGTATACGCTTCTTCATGGCGTCATACTGCTCCTGCTGCTTTTCCTGAGCAGCTGCAAGATCCTTCTGATTCTGCTCTATCTCTGCCTGTTTATTTGTGATATCTGTCTGAAGCTTCTTTTGTGCTGCAAGAATCTCATCAAGCTTTGCGGATTTATTCTTTATATCATCAGCAGTAGTCTGCTGCTGATCCTTTAGACCATTAATCTCATTCTTCTTATCCTTGAGATCCTTCTCAGCCTGTGACTTCTTCTTCTCTGCATCCTTCTGCTTCTGTGTCTTGGCATATACCTTCTCAAGTCCACTGTTTATGTATCCGCTAAATGTAGTGCCCTCTACTGCCGGTCCTGTAAAAACGAGTGCCGATGTTAACACAGTACATATAGCACGTGTCCATTTCTGATTCATTTTATTCCTCCTGTAATACGACGGTCAGATTGACCTTTCCTTCCACAATTTACGTTCAATATACATTCGGATATATTATCGCACAAAATGAATCTTTTTTCCACATCTTTTTGTAAATTTACAGAATTTTCCACATTTTATATAATGATATGATTAAAAAGTCAAAAGGTATCTTGCCCCTAATTTATGATTCACATACGCGCTATTATAAGTCTATCATCAGGTTTGATGCTATCTGAGGTCAGAGCGTTTATTTCCATTATGTTTTCAACAGTGGTGCGGTATCTTTTTGCAATGTCCCACATTTTATCATCCTTCTGCACTATATAGCCAACCAGAGCTGCTTCCTCTTCAGTATCAGACGCTATTTTTTCCTGCTCCACCGATGTTATGACTGACACTTCATCCTGCTGCAGGGCAATAGCGTTTATGCTGACAACACCCTTAATTTCATATTCGCTGTTGTCGAGTAGATTGACCTGCACCTGGTCTACCTGCAGATTTACCTCGCAGCAGGTGTTGGCATCCATGCCGGGTATCTCAACAAACTGCTCAAACGGCACAGAGTCTGTATGCATCTCTATCGGACAGCCATCATCCTCCACAATATTCACACAGTTCACCTGCAATACACCTGACACAATAATTCCTGTGTCTGCATTTTTTATCTGTGCAATAGCGGCCTGAGTCTTTGTACCGCAGATTCTTAAAATTCTCTTTTTGCTGTTTTCTCTGTACAACTGCTCCAAAATACGACATTTTGTGTCATTTTTCATAAGAAGGCTGCATACCTTCATATTTTCAAATACAGGTTTTACCGGACATGATACGCTGTACATGTCATTGAGCACCTCTACTGTTTCCTCACTCCAGACCTTTCCATCCACCGCAAGCGCTGCCTCAATCGAAAGCTGCCTGAGCTCTCCGTCGTAATCATTTTCCGCCTCAACCTGATGCATGGCAGGCTGTGTGCGAAGCCAGGCAATATTTCCGGCATCATCACCCTCGCAGCGTATTTCATTTGAAAACCCCTCCTGCACCTTAAAGCAACAAATTTCCTGTTCTTCACTCAGATACACTATACACGCATGGCACTCGCCTGTCAGTGTAATATGGTCACGCTCGTATGTATACTCCAGATTTCTCATATCAACAAGACTTGATATGAGCTTGCATATATTCGGCTTGGTCTTTGGCAAAGTGACGACATTTTTAATTCTGACAATATCCCTTACAACACTGTCAAGCTTAAGCACCTTCATCTGCCCCATAAGCTGCTCCACATCCTTGTCATCAATCCTTTGTGCAACCTCAAGATTTTCTTCCCTCTCTCCATAAAGCTCCACGCTTATAATGCCTCTTACCGAGAGCTTTCGCGAATTGATAACCCCAACCGTAAGCTCATCAAGCCCGGTATACACACGAACTGTATCCTTCTCGCAGACTCCTTGAAGCACAAGCTTCTCCTGAAACGGTATTGCATCCTTTATATGCTCCACTCTGTTTCCGCCGATATTTTCCTCCGGCTCATCGCCTTCAAAAACTTCCTCTCTCGTATACAGCACTTCAAATTCAATGCTTCCACTCAGCCAGATATTCTCGCCTGACGCTTTTATCTCGTCAAGCTTTACCTGCCCGTTCTGACAAACCACTTTGGAAACATCAGGCTTATTGTCCTTTATGACATAATCCCTGTCGAAGCCAACCTGCGACATATCCTTTACCTTTTCTATGCATTGTCTGATTTTTTGTGTAATTAATTCCATAAAAAATACCCCACTTCAAATATGTATATAAAATACATATTCAAGATGGAGTAACTTTATGCAGATGCAAATATTTAAATTCATGATCATTATAATAAAGATGCAACATCTTTACATCATGATACTAGCAAAGCTGCATCCTTATATCTTTTGTAATCACATCAGTGTAGGAGAAAGATAAGAGCTGTGGCGGATTCTGCTCAAACTCATCATCTATCAGAACCGTAAACACACTTGGGTATGCCTGCTGAATAACACCCTCCTGAATGTCAACCTTGTTGCGGCCGAGATCCTGCTGGATTTTTACCCTGTTGCCACACTGCTGGTGAATCGATGCTCTGACTTTTCTAATTTCTGTCTGTTCCATTTTAAGCCTCCTTATTGTGGATATGCCCACTGGCACATAACTATAGTCCTCATGGTAACCAGTATTGTAACGACGGTGTCATATATATGAAATCAATCTCTGTATAAATATAAAACAGGTCAAATTAATCAACAATTATATCAATCAATATATTTGAATATATAAATATGTCACCACAATATCTAGTAACTTTACTATAGCAAAGTATCGCAGTGATAGCAATAGGGCATTAGTACTGATTGTCAGTTTTTTCGCAACTTTTAACACAATTTACGAAATTTTCACTCAAACACAACAGGCATTTCACTCAATTCCGTCTTTATTACTATATACGGATAACTCGCCTGATTGCTGACCTTCTCGCCCTTATCCGGGGCTATCAGACGCGTATCAAAATACATTGCCTTATCCTTAACATAAAACTGGTTAACCGTAATACTGTAGCCACCTGTCTCCTTTGTGCCAAAGCCTTCCGCTATGTATAAATATTCATCATCCTTGTACGTCAGCTTCATCGCCTTCGCCTTGTTTTCATTTATCTGCTTTTTAAACTCCTCCGGGATTTCATCCCCGCAAATCACCGTGTACTCAACCATCCTGTCACTCTCCGTGCCTGAAATATTTGCGCGGCAGCCCGAAATCACTGTCGTTTCCAATATCACAAGCACACCTGCAGCCAACCAGAATTTTTCTCAATTTTTCTGACATTTTTTCCTCTCTTTCTTATCATATCGCTTATGATATGATATAATATCAGTAATTATTCGAAACCACCTTTAGAACCAAAAAGCTGTTGCTTACATGCAAGCATGACGCATCAGCTTTTTTATTCTCAATGGTTCTGAATAGTTACATTACATTTTATATTATGAAAAAGAGAGGTCAAATATGCGTTCAGTTTTAATCGTAATATTCGTATTTTTCTATCTGCTGCTCGGTCTTCCGGTGCTCGGAGCCATGTGGATAATACACAAATTTGCCCCGGCATGGGCCGATATGGCACAGCTTCGCCTGGTACAGTGGGCTTTCCGTGTCATCATATTCCTAAGCGGAGCAGACATTGAATTTATAGGGGAGGAAAATGTGCCAAAGGACGAGGCTGTACTATATATAGGAAATCACCGTAGTTTCTTTGACATCATAATCACCTACTCCAGATGTCCACGCCTGACCGGCTACATCTCAAAGCAGAGCATCACAAAAATACCGGTGCTGGGTCTATGGATGAAGCGCCTGCACTGCCTGTTTTTGGACCGCGATGACATCAAGCAGGGACTAAAGGTCGTGCTTGCAGCCATAGATCAGGTCAAATCCGGCATCAGTATATGTGTATTTCCTGAGGGCACACGCTGCAAAAACAAAGATGACCTGACAGATGTACAGTCTTTCAAAGAAGGTACTTTCAAGATTGCCACAAAGAGCAAATGCAAGATAGTGCCAATGGCAATCATGGGAACAAATGAAATATTCGAGGATCACCTTCCATGGGTCAAAAAGAATCATGTGGTTATCCGCTATGGCACTCCTATTGATCCGGCAACACTCAGCAAAGAGGAACAAAAGCATCTCGGAGCTCATTGCAGAGAAGTGATTGTGGATATGCTTCATGAAATGGTATAGCTGAAAAAACCGCCCAGTCGGGCAATGTCATTAAGTTAAGAATTTTGACATAATTATAAAACACATCATATTTGCAATTGTTTGATAAATATGATGTGTTTTTTTCTTTTGTCTATTTTGCAGCACAACAAAAAGACAGATTGTTTATCTGTCAAAAAAACCTTATAATTATCTATGATTAAGCCACTCTATATAGAAAGCTTACAGATGCCTGGGGTTTGACTTTGCGAGGGTCTTTTCGACCAGGTCTTACTGGTAATACATGCTTTTCTATTAGGTTAATCACATCAGGTGGACTAAGATTGCGTTTATTACGGAGATATTCTCTACAAATATAAATGGCGATTGTAAAGTTCACCTGTTTTGTTTTATCATTGTTTTTCATTTGTTTTATTACATGTGTTGTTATTAATTCACAATAGTTATACAAAAGTAATCGCGCATATATTTCTTGTTTAATAAAATCTGGTTTTCGTGCATGGAAACTTGTTAATCCTATGGCATATTTTAATTCTCTGAATGAAGTTTCTATTCCCCATCTCAAATGATAGATTTCCTTTATTTTTTTTACATCAAAAATATTTCTATCAAGATTTGTAATTATTATTTCATAAGAATTAGACCCTATAGGAAATCTAATAATACGAAATGATAATTCGTATGTTTTATCACTTTTTCGTGGAAGATAATCAAACACTTGATTTGCAGGCATCCACTTATAGCCTGCATTTTTTGTGGTCTTTGTATTTTTCCTCGAAAAAATCTGAGTGATATCTATATCAAACTCATCATTTGGAGGAAGATTTAACCCAGATGCAATTCCATTACTATTTTTATCTTTGACACGTATAGCGAATTTCCATCCTTTTTCAATTGCATGTGCAAAAATGTTATAGTTTTCATATCCTCTATCAGCAACAAGAATAACATTCTCTAGTTTCGATCTGTCAATCATTGTTGCACATGCTCTAGACTCGTTGTAATCCGCTGCTGTTTGCACTAAAACATCGGTGTATATACGATTCAAAACATCATAAAAGGCATTTAGATGTAGTTTATTAACAATTGAACCATACTGATTACGTTCCCAAAAAGTTTCTGGATCCTTTTGATTGGTTGCAATGGTCAAGTTACTTCCATCACATGCAATTAAACGATAACCATGATAATTATTAGTAGTTGGAAGGTTGTCATCCGTAAAAGATTTAAACAAATATTCAAAAGCCTCTGGAAGTACTTTTGAACGTTGTTGCGTAAATGCTGATACAGACGGAGTATTTTTGTTAAAATCAAAGAAATCAAGTAGTTCTTTACTCATAGTAGCTCCAACCTGAATTCATCATGATTCCTATAAAGTTTTGAAATCAATTTTCCGTTTTCGAGAGAAATCGACATTGGGGTTTCGAAGAAATAAACATGGATTGTTAGCTAATTCCGAAATATGATTCTTTAGAGAATCTGAAACCTGATTAATATAATTGCTCATATGCGTTACCTCCTTGCAATCAAGATGTTCTTTATATACGCTTCTGCACCTCTATTATCATTATATTCAATAGCGAAAGCGGCCGCACATTTCGAATCATATGTCAAGCATTTATTACAAAATAAAAAGACCCTAGCATCATTTCTGATGCTAAGATCTTGATTGGTCATCTTAACTTAATGACATTGCCCAGTCGGGCGGTTTTTCATATTTCTTCTTCAAATTCCTTTAAACTATTAAATTTTTATTCTCATCAACTATTTTTTACTTCAAAACAAGCACCGAATACGCCGGCAGCTTTGCCGTTCCATCCTTATATGACGGTGGCTTTCTTTGTAGTCTGAAGCATTGCAACAGCATCATTTACTCCAAGCGATGACACATCCACACTTGCTTCATCTTTTGATGGATTAAATATAAGCACTGCTTTCTCACCATTGTACTCTCTTGTGAATATACACACATTATCATTTGACAGATCCTTTTCAAAGGTATTTGTACCTCGTGCTATCTCTGGGAAAGCATTTCTTATTGATATTGTCTGCTTCACAAAGTTGTAAATAGAGTATGGATCCTCCATCTGCTTATCAAGGGTATCATATGTCTGCTCGGTTTCTTCTGCATTCTGAGGTCCCACACACATTCCCTTAGCTTTTGAATCCCCGCTCCATCTCATGGCAAGACGCTTCGTCTCATCATTGGCTGTGCCTCTCATGCCGATTTCCTCTCCATAATACAGAAAAGCATTTCCAGGCATAAGAAGATTCATGGCCTGCGCCATCTTGGTTTTCTCCTCGGCATTATCTCCGTTGTAGTATCCTGCGCTGCGCCCCATATCATGATTTGTATAGAACGGTGCATCAATGTATGAGTCTGTATACTTCTTTATCTCATTTTCCACATCAACCAAAGCATTGCCGTATGTGCTGGCACCATGATTTGCTGTACCGTTTAACACCTTTCCAATATATCCATCCTGCTGTGAAAAATCAAAATTGAACATACTGTCAATTCCACTCTTATAGTACTTCGCATACTCTCTGTATGTAGTCCAGCCCTCACCAACCATATAAGCATCGGCCTTTTTGCTCTTCACATTGTTCACAAGCCATGTGAGGTCATCTATAGTCTCAGTCTGGTTATTATTATTGTAATAAAGCACAGCATCCAGTCTGAAGCCATCCACGCCGCGGTCAAGCCAGAAGGATGTAACCTTGTCAATCTCGCCCTCTTACAGCTTCGCTCTGCAGATTAAGGTCAGGCATGCTGTCTACAAACTGTGACTCGTAATACCAATTCGTGCCCGGCAGCTGGTTGTAGCCTCCGGCATTGGTTTTGCTAAAATTATAGTAATCAACATAAGGACATTCCGAAGCATCCGGCTCCGCCCCATCAGGAAGCGACTTGATATAATCAGCAGCTGCCTTAAACCATGGATGCTCGTTAGATGTGTGATTTATTACAAAGTCAATAATCACATTGATGTTTCGCTTGTGACACTCCGTAATGAGCGCATCAAAATCATCCAGAGTACCATACTGCTTGTCAATATTCATATAATCCGTAATATCATACTTGTGGTATGAAGGAGAAGGCATAATAGGCATCATCCAGATTTCATTGCAGCCAAGTCCCTCGATATAGTCAAGCTTCTCTGTAAGCCCCTTCAAATCCCCAATGCCGTCACCGTCACTGTCAAAAAAGCTGTATACGAACACCTCATAGCATGTCCTGTAATTGTCCTGAATCACATTAGGATCATTTTTCGCATTCATCTGCTCCATAGCAGAAGGCTTGTACTCCTTCTTTGCTGCCGTCTCGGTATTCTTTCCACCCGCAGCACATCCCGCAAGCATCGACACCGCCATAGCTGCCGTCAATGCCACAGCAGTCAGCCTGCCCGCCAATCTATTCACAGCCCTGCCGACCATATTGCGGCCGCCTATTTTATTATTAATCATACGCACTCCTTTTCTTAACTAAATTCTGAGCAAATTTGTATCTACAAAATCACTACACACATTCTCACATCTTTCACAAGGTAGCAACAAACTTAGCACACGGTACCCTCCGGCCGAAGGGTACACAGTGTGTTCCGAAAAAAAATATGAACTGCCACGGGGTGCCATGCCACCACAAACAAGCCACACACCTCATATCTCCAAATCCAAGCAGCGAAGAAAGCCCGTGGCTGACTTCATATTTTTCTGAGGAATATACTGTGTGCCATGCCGGCACCCCACAACCTGAAAATGCTAAGTTTGCCACAACCCAATATAAACCAAAAGCCGCCGCACAAAAGTGCAGCGGCCTAAATAAAACCAAATTAGCCTTTGACAGCTCCTGTAAGTCCATCCACGTAGAATCTCTGCATGATGACGAAAAGTATTGAGATAGGTATTGATACAATAACTGCAGCAGCAGCCCATCTTGTGAACCATCCGTTTATAAACTCTTTCTCAAGCATGTTGTAAAGGAGAAGAGATACTGTCCAATACTTGTCGTTTGGACCAACGATAACCCTTTACAAATACGAAATCAAGCCATGGAGCAAGGAATGCTGTAAGTACTGTATATACTACGATTGGCTTACTGAGTGGCAGGATAACCTTGTAAAATACCTGGAACTGTGTATTACATCCGCCGGTTGATACGCCTCTTGTAAGAGACTGAAAGTATCAAAGAATCCCTTTGCGATATAGAGTCACCCGATCCTGCTGGAGTATATGGATAATCAGTGGAAAGATAAGTATCGCTACCCTCTGTGTCCATTGATAGCCTTTAAGATAAAGCGCATATGCAAAACCATTGACATGAAAGCCGGGAACAATCCAAGAATCATAGCCAGATTCATGAAAGGCTTACGCATCTTAAATCTCAGTCGTGACATACAATACGCAACAGAAAGTACAAATACTGTTGAAATGATACATGAGAACACTGAAACAACAGTACAAAAACGTTCGGAAGTTCAACAGTGTAGTCTCTGTGAACAGCCTCGTATAGTTGCTAAATGTAAGGCCATGTAATAAAGCATTTGAAGTAAGCACCTCACCTCTAAATGACAAATGAATCCGGGGAAACAGCTTCATACTACAGTATTCCCGCGAAATGATATGAACAAGGGAATTCTTTGCTACTTTCTTAGCACGTCCGGCAGACATAGGTCTTTTTGCTTTTGCTACACTACTCATTACATGAATCCCTCCTCATCCTTGTATGATTTTGTATTTCTGTATGTAACAAGCGCTACGATAGAAAGCAATCGAATGAGGATACCGATTATTAACGGCAACCGATATTGTACATTATCAATAGTCAGCTTGTACAACCACGTAACCAGAAGGTCCGTCTTTCCTGCACTGTCTCCGACAGGTGTAGGCTTTCCTGCTGATAACAGGTAGATAACGTTGAAGTTGTTGATATTTCCGGTAAACTGTGTGATGATATATGGTCCCATGATAAACATGATATATGGGAGTGTGATCTTAAAGAAGATCTGTGCTGCGTTTGCACCATCAATCTTTGCAGCCTCATAAAGCTCTGAAGGCACATTCTGTAATACACCTGTAACCTGAAGCATGGTATACGGAATACCTACCCAGCAGTTGATGAGAATAACAGAAACTCTCGCCCACATAGTGTTGGTCCAGAATGGAAGCGGGTTATCAATCCAGCCCCACTCCAAAAGCAGGTTATTAACAGCACCCTGTGGCTGGAACATCTGTCTCATTACAAGGAGTGATACGAACTGCGGTACCGCAATTGAGATAACAAAGCATGTACGCCAGAAAGCCTTGCAATGTGTCTCTTTACGATTGATAACGATAGCAAGAATGAGTCCAAGGAAGTTACAAAGGAAGGTTGCAAATACAGCCCAGCAGATTGTCCATCCAAGTACTCTCCAGAATATCTTACCAAGCTTACCACCAAGTCCAAGCACCTGTCCGAATGAAGCGAAGCCTGTCCAGTCGAACAATACCAGATGATCACCCTTTACCGAATAATTTGTAAAGGCCATTGGAATCATGAACAGCAATGGTAAAACGGTAAAAACAAATATTCCCATAAGTGGGAGAAACATAAGTGTCTTATGTAGGTTTTTATCAAATAAATCCTTGACATCTTTGCCAAAAGAATTGATTTCTTTTCCAGCTTTTGAAAGGCATTCTGCCTTATATCCGCTCTTTAAATTCTCGCACCACATGTAAATAAATAATACTGTGATGGCAATTGTTATGACGCCATATAACAGTAATAATACTGACTGGTCGCCCGCAACATATTCATAAATCTGCTTCTGCTCATTAAATACCTCTTCCTGCTTTCTCCAGCCAAGTGAAGGCAGCATGGAAATGTAATAAGCACCAGCGCTAACCATATATGCTATATATGCAATCTCTATAGCAAGAAAAATCAGACCCTTTACGATCTGCTTATGAGCTATATTGGCAAGACCCATTACGAGTGCCGATAGCTTAACTGTAGCTCCGCCTTTTGTGAGGGCATTGCCAACAGTATACGGAGTAGCAAATTCCGAAACTTTTTTCTTTTTGTTTGCTCCTAACATACTTTTCCTCCTGGCATGCATTATATATGCCAATCCTTTAAACTAATTTATTCCAAGATTCCGGCTACCCGGAACCTTGGAATCATAATCTGATCTACTTAATTATTTAAGAGAATCATTAAGCTGAGTATTGAAGTCCTCTGTCTTCTGAGCTGCATTGTCCTTTGTAATCTGACCTTCTGCACCGTTCTGGAAAGCATCACCGAATGGTGTAGCCGCATCCCAGTAACCTGACATATCAATGATAGGCTGTGCTACTGAACAATCAGATGAAACCTTAGCCATAGCTGCTGCTACATCTGCCGACTTCGCTTTGTTGCAAGATTTTGTTTACCTGTCCCTTCCTTGAAGTGGCAAGCTGTGCGTCCTCGCTGCCAAGGAATGCTGCAAGCTTAACTGCTACTTCCTGGTTCTTGCAGTTAGGGTTAACACCGATAGCCTTAGATCCTAAGAATGCCTTTAACTGGCAGTCTTTTCCACCAATATTGATTGTAGGAAGAGCTGCAACACCAACGTTCTCCTCACCAAGTGCCTCTTTAACTTTGTCATAGTTCCAGTTACCATTGAAGTAAGCGTTGATAGAACCATCTTTAAGTCCAGCAAGACCAAGTGATCCCTCATTGTTATCCATTACAAAGTTTGGATTTGCAAATAAATCTACGATGTAGTTTGTAACTGCTGTACCCTTATCTCCACTGAAGTCATATCCGGCAGCCTTGTCTGTTCCATCTCCAAAGATTGTACATCCGTTTGCTGCATAGAATGCATTGAGATACCAGCCATTATCAAATGGGAATGAAACCTTACCCTTTGTAAGCATTGTATCAAGGCTCTTTACATCATCCTCAGAGAAGACTCTCTTGTCATAGTACATGAACCATGTGTTTGATGTATAAGGAACTGCGTAGATGTCTCCATCATATGTAACTGTTGCAGCCATAGCCTCTGAGTTAGATGACTTAACATACTCTGCTGTATCTCCGCCTAACTTAGCAATAGCATTAGCCTTAATTAATGGCTCAAGCTGATCGTTTGCAAACATGTAAACATCAGCTGCTGCCTTAGGATCCTTTGTAACAACGTCCTTTGCATCTGTCTCAGATGATGTAACATACTTGAACTCGATGTTGAAATCAGGATTTGCCTTAGCGAATGCCTCACACTCTGTCTTAATCAAGCGCCCTGTGCATCGTCTAAATCCTCTGCAGGTCCCATTACTGTAATGGTCTCCTTACCGCCGTCCTTCTTGTCGGCTTTCTCTGTTCCATTTCCTCCGTTGTCCGCTTCCGCATCCAGCAAACATTGTTGCTACCATAGAAGCGCAAAGTAAAGATGCTAATACTTTCTTCTTCATATCTTCCTCTCCTTTTTGAATATAAAAACAGCATAGATTTTTCAGTATCTTTTTATAACTATCACGAACCGTCAATATATCCCTGTTTATAAGGGTTTGACGGTTTTTTTCTTCTCGCAGGTCTACCGTGGAACTGGTCGTAATCCCTTATATTTTCACCTCGAAAACTTTGTAAATCGTTGTAAATCATGCTACAAGGCTTCGCATTTCTCTGTTTGCTCCTGCCTCTGACGCATGAGCGTATAAGTCCAGCGTTATCGTTATGCTTGCATGTCCCATGATATACTGTAAATTCTTCGGGTTCATGTTCTTCTGTGCAAGCTGTGTGCAGAACGTATGTCTTAGGCTGTGTGGATGTGTCAAGTATAGGACAAAAAAAATTTTATTTTTTTCTGCAGAAGACTATCTGACGCTTCCATCAGGTAGTCCCAGCACCTTTATTATCTTCTGATAAGTCATTTTTGTCCTGCTCAAGTTATCTCTGTTCTGAAAAAATATCGTCAAAATTCCATTCGATTTCGATTTCATCCTGACTATGAACACGGATCACCTTGATAATCTCACGCAGCTTCTCTGTATCGAACTTCTGAATTCCCAAGAAATCTTTTAGTTTTATTTTATCAGAAAGTTCATTTTGTTCAAGAAACTTTTTGCTATTCTCCGCATCTTCTATTTTTCGTTTAATTTCATCCAGCTGTCCACTTATCTTTCCGCTCTCTGCTTATACAAATCACGATCCATACGACTATCTTTGTAATCATCATAGAGTTTCATCTTTCCGAGGTCAACTGTCGGCTCTGCTTTTGCAATTCTGCGGTAATGATCTCTTTGTAGTCGCATTGCCTGTTGTAAGATACTTTCTTTTCCAACATTGACGCTGCATACTGACGGACAAGCCCAAGGATATTCTCCTCCATCGGTTCCCTACGAATCACCAGACTTCGGCACACAGGATCTCCATTGGTTCGAGCATCTGAGCATTTTAGCAGATGCTCCGTTTCTTTAGTAAAGAATGCCCACAGTTGGCACATAGCAGCAATGCCGGCTGTTTTACGTCTTTCCAGAGTAAAATTGGTGCGTGATTCCGCAACACTTCTCTTCTTTTTCGGATGCATTTCATTTGCTTTTTCAAACAATTCCCTGTCTATAATTGCCGTATGATGATTTTCCAGGCGAACCCATTCTGTTTCATCATTCAGAACAGCTTTATGGCCAGTATGCATACTACAACGCGTTTTGCCCCAGATTCTGGTTCCAATATAAATCTCATCCTGGACAATTGCTGCTACTGTCGTAGGGCTCCAGTGTTTCTTTTGATCGTCTCAAACCTCTGAACTGTACCTGGTCCCCTCTTGATAATTTCTGCTCATCACCAGTGACAATCTCCTGTCTGTTCAATTCCCTTGTAATGTCTGCAAAACTTGTTCCTTCCGCTGCCATCCGAAAATCATTTTACGACTTTTGCAGCCTCCGGATCAACTTCCAGCCTTCCATCTTTTCCTTTTTTATAGCCATATCTGGCATTTACCGGAAGGCGTGTACCATTTCTCGTTCTTGTCTGCAATGCTGATGAAATTTTCTTGGACAAATCCAGGCTATACATTTTGTATACCAGATTCTGTAATGCCACATTCATTCCACCAGTCATTCCGCTTCTTGCAGCACTGTCATAGCTGTCATTAATCGAAATAAATCGAATCTGTAGAAGTGGGAAAATATATTCAATATAAAATCCAACTTCCAGATAGTCTCTTCCAAATCTGGAGAAGTCTTTACAACTACACAGCCGATTTCTCCGCTTTTCATGTCATCCTGCAGCTGTTGAAATCCCTGCCGTTTAAAATGAGTACCGCTGACACCGTCATCCACATATTCCAGGATATCTGACTCAGCTACACCCAGCTGATCAATCACAAATGATTTTAACAGAATTCTCTGAGAAGTTACACTGTCGCTCTTTTGGCTCTGCCATCTACATTGTCATCTTCTGCGGATAAACGGATGTAAACAGCTGTTTTTCTATGATCTGTCATCTTGTCTGCGCCTCCTTCTCTTCTCTTTAATTTCTGTAAATCTGCAAACTGATCGTCATATACCAGCTTGATCTCATAATCATACTTACCATGGATAATAATTGAATCCACAAAGGCATCTGCCATTTCTTTGTCAGCTTACGCTTTGACATATAAGTATGTATCACATTTCCCCAGCCTTCTTCAATGTGGTAATCCTGGGAATACTGAACCTGTGCCCAATACTGTGTCCAGACGGCTCTTGATATTCTCAATTTCATTGGAATAGATACGGGAAAACTGCATGTATTCTTCTTCTGTAATCAGACGTTCCGAATAATCCTCATATAAATCAGATTTACGCTTGCTGATACGGCTCAGTTCCCGTCGAAGTTTCCCACTTCTTTATCCAAAAGCAGGTACTGTGTCTGATTTTGGAAGCTGTATTCATTTCCTGAATCATTTTTCCGTATCCAATACGGTTTTCATATGCGTTTGATCAGGCGAACATCGTCATCCACATATTCTTTTCTGACTCTGTGCCCTTTGCATTGCTTTCCTCCGGATTTATGGTTAGTATTGGCTCCGCAGATATAAAAGAATGTGCCATTTCTTTCTCTTGACAACGTCATGCGGTTGCCACAGCCTCCGCACCATATTTTTCCTGTATAGAAATTATGATTTCGAATAGCCCCATTGTTCTGCTGATGTTTCTTCTTATAAGCTTCCGTATATTCCTGAATTTTAGATTGTACCTGTTGAAACAACTCTCTATCTATAATCCCTTCATGCGTGTTCTCCACATGCACCCATTCACTCTCTGGTCGATTTCTCTGTTTATTTTCCTGGAAAACACTTTGCTGATATTTTCCAAATACAGAATCACCTGTGCAATGAACATCCTGAAGTACTCGCTTCACTTCATAATTATTCCAGGGTTTAGACTCCGGAAGCGGCTTTTCACCGGTTTTATAGAATTTTCTCTGTAAAGTCGGCGATAAAACTCCATCTTTATTGAGCTGTCTTGCAATATCACTATAATTCCTGCCATCCATATACATAGAAAATATACTTTTCAGATGTTCTGCAGCTTCATCATCAACAATCAGCTGATGATGGTCTTCTTCTGACTTTCTGTAACCATACGGTTCCCAGGCACTTGTAAATTTTCCCTCTTTCCAAAGTGCTTTTTTTGCGCTGCTACTCTTTTTGGCAAGGTCTTTCGAATAAAACTCATTGATAATATTCTTCAGTGGAACTGTAATATCCACACCTCTCTGAAGTAATCGAAATCATCTGTCACAGCCAGGAATCTTACATGGAAAACGGGAATACTCGTTCAATATAATTGCTGGTTTCGACATAATTTCTGCCAAGTCTGACAAATCTTTACAATAACACAATTGATTTTTCCATGCTTGATATCTTCCATCATCTGTACGAATCCAGGACGGTCAAAATTTGTACCTGAATAGTCTGAGTCCTTATAAACTTTCGCAACCGAAATATCTTCCGTATCTGCTACAAAGTTTTTCATCAATTCCACCTGGTTTCTATCGTTCCTCTTCTAGTGTTTCTTCTGTTTCCATTGAAATTTGGCATACAATCCTGCCCGGAATGGTCTGCTCATCTCTGTCTGGACGGTTGCACTGCTGACTACCTGGAATGTTTTTCCTGCTCTTTCGTGCCATTTTATACAACCTCCTTTACCTTGATCTGTAGATTATTATCATCATCTATTACCGTATCAACTCCTATAGCCGGTAATTGACTCAGCAATGTCTGATAACAATCATCAAATCAAAAGTGATCTATATATTCTTTTTATCATATACCGGATTTGCTTGATCAGTTCTACCTACCACAGCGGACAGTTCTTCAATATCTTGATATTTCACAAAATAATCCAGCCAGGGTATTGGCATTGTCTGCTTTTTCCAGCTACTCACTATCCATTTCTCTGGATCGTATCGGATAGCCTCTTCCGCATTTTAAGCCCTTCCATAGGCTGTAATGAAGCTCTACATAGTCTTTTGATACAA